>Ga0302286_10000214_pt1 | contig 48380 bp, 50 predicted proteins | sample III_Fen_E2_3_FD_198765 | JGI IMG/M metagenome (GOLD analysis project Ga0302286, IMG submission 198765) | Peat permafrost microbial communities from Stordalen Mire near Abisko, Sweden - III_Fen_E2_3 | ecosystem: Environmental > Terrestrial > Soil > Wetlands > Permafrost | place: Sweden: Abisko...
TGGAACTTGTTGTCATGGTAGATAATATCACCTGCAAGATAAGTTGGTCTGCCGTCTTCTCTTACTACCACGCGATCTTTTTCATCGCCTAATTCGGTAGAGCGAATCCAAATTTTACCACCCTCTTCATAGGTTTTATCACTTTTTTGAAGTTTAGCAAAACTCTCATCCCATTTATCATACAATGATTTTTCACTCACAAACTGCTCAAATTCAATACCAACATCCGCCAGATTGGATTTGATGAGCTCTAACATCTTATCTTTGCCCCAAACGGAGAGCGATTTAATGTGAGCCTCATCTTCAAAAACAGTACTACCTAGTTCTTTATGGGCGACATGTGCGAGATCAACAATGTACTCACCACGATAAAATTCCTCAGGCCAGTTTACATGTAAACCTAAAATGTGCTCACGACCTGCCAAATAAATCGAAAGACCCAGTAAATCAACTTGATTTCCTGCATCATTGACATAATACTCTGTGGTAACTTTGTAGCCTAAATGATTTCCAATGCGAGCGAGCGCGTCACCAATCACTGCACCTCTAGCATGGCCAATGTGCAAGGGACCTGTAGGATTTGCACTGACATACTCCAAAAGTATGGATTCATTCTGCTCATCTTTGCCAAAAAGTGATTCATTTTGAATCGCCCATGTAGCATATTGATCTAAAAAGCTTTCGCTTAGTTTAAAGTTAATGTAGCCTTTAATAGGTGTGACTTCTTGAAAAATCTCACCGATATCAAATTGCGCACAAATCTCTTCAGCAATGGCAATAGGGGATTTTTTGAGCTCTTTTGCAAGAGAAAAAGCGATGGGAGTTGCATAATGGCCAAAAGAGAGGTTGGCAGGTTTTTCTAAAACAAACTCTCTTTGTAATTTTTCTTTAATAGCACGAATAACCGATTTTTTCAATACGTAACCTTATACAGACTTTTTTTCGTCTGCGTGTGTTGTTGGTGTCACTGTAGATGCTGCATCAGATTCTGGTTTTACTTCTACTTTGTCAACGGTTGTTTTTGCTTCTTCATCTTCTTTAATCGCTTTTTTAAAGTCTTTAATTCCTTGACCTACACCTTTTGCAAGCTCCGGTATTTTTTTTGCACCAAAGAGTAAAACAACCACTGCTAAGATAACTAACCAATGTGAAATACTAAACGAACCCATACTGTCTCCTTTGTCTGATAACTTTATAGTTACTGTTATTGTATCATTTTTTTATAAACAAAAAATGAAGCACTCTTTTATATGAGACTTTCTTTGAGAAGATTGTCGATATCGTTGGAAGAATAAGAAACTTTATGCAAGGGAAAAAGTCTAATCAATGTTTGCCCATGCACTCATAAATTCACCTAAGTCCATCAAGGCCATTTTCTTTCTTGAGGCATAGGAAATAGCAGACAATTCACGTCGTGTGGTTTCAAAATCATCGTTAATTAAAAGGTAATCGTATTCTCTGATCCGCGTCATTTCAGAAACGGCATTGGCTAAACGCTTTTCAATGACTTCAGCGTTATCGGTTCCTCGGTTGATAAGACGCTCTTTAAGCGATTTTTGATCGGGTGTCGTGATAAAAACCGATGTAATGATACTCCCAAATTTTTCTCGGGCGATTTTATGCCCTTGCACATCAATATCGCAGATGACCAATTTACCTGCATGGAGCTCTTTTAAAATTGGTTTGAGGGATGTTCCATAGTAATTATCATGCACCTTCGCCCATTCTAAAAAAAATCCTGCCTCAATATCGTTTTCAAACTCTTCTTTGGAGATAAAATGGTAATTAACACCATCGCTCTCGCCGTCACGAATAGTGCGCGTTGTACTGGAAATCGAGAAATACGTATCGGTAATCTCATGAAGAATTTCCTTCATTAGAGAACTTTTACCTGAACCACTCGGTCCTGAAATCACTAACAAATTACCCTTCACTGCTACTCTTTCTCATCAAATGTAATAGAAATATTAAGACGCATTCCCTTAAGAGCTTCACGTAAAATACCACTTTGCGCTAAGCTTGAAATACTTCGTGCAATACTATTCTCAAGCTCATCACGGATCACTTCAATATCTTGATTTTTTTGTGCTGAAACACTCACGGGAGCAAGAGTTTCTTCTTCAATGTCAATGTCTTCGCCGAAAGCTTGTTTGAGCATATTTTCATTCAAATCATCTAACGAATCAATGTCTTCTTCCATCTCATCAAAAGCATCTATTGCAACATTAACATTCGGAAGTAGCTCCTCTTCCTCTTCTAACGCTTGCTCTTTTTCTTCTTCTATCTTTTCATCAATTTCTTCTGTAAAATCATTAATGATCTCTTCTTGGTCTTCCGCCTCCTCATCCACAGTAAGACTCTCTTCTGCGAGTGTCTCTTCTTCATCTGGGATATCTTCAAAGGTTAAATCAGAAGCATCATCAAAATCAAGCGATAATGATTCATCTTCTTTCACAAAAGGCTCTTCTTCTTTTTCCTCTTCATCCAAGAAGAATGTTCCTAGATCATCTTTTTCAACGTTAAGTGCCTCCAAGGATAATTCGTCAATCTCTTTTTCATCCTCTTCCTCTTCACTTTCGTCTAAGAGCTGCTTCACTTCATCAATATCATCTTTATCCAATACAGAAGGATTATGCATCTCTTCTTCTATAACATCACTATCTGTATTTTCTTGATCCATAGATGGGAGGGAGGCATTTTTTTCTTCTTCAAAATCAAACTCATCAAAAGGAGTTGCAACGTCGTCCTCTTTAGCTAAAGATGTTATGTCATCAAATGAAAATTCGTCATCACCACTCAACTCTTTTTCTTCAGGTATTTTACCCTCTGAGGATTCATCATCTAAACTTAAGTCGTCGAGTTCCAAATCATCGAAGGAGAGCTTTTCACTCTTTTCATCTTCTTCAAAATCATCTTCATTTTCTTCTAGGAGATTAATAGGAAGCATATTGTCTTCATCTTCTAATGTATCAATTTGATCGATATCAAAAGCTTCTGGCTGCTCATCGGTTGTTTCAGAAGGCATTTGCATACTAAAATCTTCTGCATTCTCTTCTTCCGCCTTATGGCTTTCAATAACTGTTTTAAGTTTTTCAAGAAGTATTAAAAAATCTGTAGGTAAAAAAGGCTTTTCAAGCACAACATTGACCGTTTCAGGCTTTTTAGAACCTCTTTGGCAAATATAGACAACATAGTTACACCCCGTATATTCACGAAGCCCTGTTAATGCGCTCTCATCAAAGAGCTCATTGTCTATTAAGATAATATCGTAATTTGTAAGTGGGACAAGACCGTAGTCTTCAAACTCATCTAACTCATACCCTGCTTTTTCGGCACTAAGTTTGATCAATCTTGAAACAGCGAGATTATTATTGAGTAGTAACAGGCGCATGCTCACTCCTGAATGAGAATTATTAACACTCATTGTAGTATAAAAAAATTTATGATTGCTTTAACGCACGAAAAGAATGGTTAAATGGTTCAATGTCTCGATAAATTCTCTCTTAAAGATCAGCATAATAGAGACCAGAGTCGCAATAAGAACAACCAATGAAACCACGATTTTAATTGGATACCCAATGACCAAAAGGTTAAATTGAGGCATTGTCTTCATAAGCATTCCAAAAACAACATCTAAAAGAAGGGTAAAGCCCACCACAGGAAACGAGAGGATAAAACCATACACAAACATTCCTGTCATCGATTTAAGCAGATAGGTCAGCATATTGGTTTGAGGATAAAAGCTCCCTAAGGGTAAAAGCGTCAGTGAATCGGCAATAAAAAGGAGCATTTGATGGTGTCCGTTAAAGGCTAAAACAACCATAAGCCCTATTAAAGAGAGTATTTGAGAAAGAACAGGAATAGAAGCACTCGTCTGAGGATCGATGACACTTGCCATTGTAAAGCCCATAACAAAGGAGATTTGCATACCAGCCATTTGTAAGAAAGAGAGTGTGATTGTTAAAAATAGCCCCGCGACAAAACCGATGAGCAATTCGCCTACAATGGCAAGTGAGAGATTGAGCAACGTTAGGCTTACATGCAAAGTGGGCAAAAGAGGAAACAAAAAAATGACCATAAAAAAAGTCATCGAAGTTTTAATACTTAGAGGAATATTTGAATGAGAAAAAAAAGGGAAAAAAGCAAAAAGCCCACTAATCCTTGCAAAGAGGAGAAAAAAAAGAATGACGTGTCCCTCTCCAAAAAGTTTTACAAGTGATTCCACGTCATGCTTCCTCTTTTAATCCATCCACATGGAGATGTCTTGTATACGTACACTGTTTTGCTAATTGATGATTATGCGTCACTAGAAGCAGTGCAGCGTCCTCTTTTTCAATGTACTCAAACAAAACATTCATAACCTCTTGAGCTGTTTTATCATCAAGATTCCCTGTTGGTTCATCCGCAAAGATAATTTTGGGTTTTTTTGCCAATACTCGTGCGATAGAGACACGTTGCTGTTGTCCTCCTGAGAGATCTCCCACACGGTAATGCATAAAGTCGCTAATGCCAAGACGCTCTAAAATAGTATGATCGATTTTTTGATCACTGATAAATGAAGCGAGCTCTACATTTTCATTGGCAAAAAAGCCTTTAAAAAGGTAGTGAGACTGAAAAATAATTCCCACGTCATAGCGTCTTAGTTTTAACCTTGCATCATCGTTATCCTTGTAGATATTACGATCACACAAAATCACTTCCCCCTGATTAGGCTGAAGCAGCGTAGAACAAATGTGTAACAGAGTTGATTTTCCACTGCCACTGACACCTAAAATCGCCATTGACTCTTTCGTGGCAAGGCTAAAATTAACATTTTCAAACAGAAGATAATCAAAAGCATGAGAGATATTTTGTACATGGAGTAAAGACATCAATGTCCTTCAAGAAAGAGGGTGAAGAGTTTCCTCTCCACCGCAAAAATTTTTAATATTTATTTGAGTTGTTCAGCAACTTCGCTAGCAAAGTCACATGCTTTTTTCTCTAAGCCTTCGCCAAGTTCAAAACGAACATAACCAACAAGCTCAATTTTACCACCAAGCTCTTTAGCTTTTTCTTCAACAACTTGTGCAATTGTTTTTTTGTCATCCATGACATAGAATTGGCTTAAAAGTGTGTATTGTTGATCAAGCTGTGTATTATCAGCGATAAAACGCTCTAACTGACCAGGAATAATTTTATCCCAGATTTGCTCAGGTTTACCCTGTGCTTTAAGCTCAGCTTGCATCTCTTTTTTGGCATTCTCTAAAATAGCATCCGTTAATTGTACACGAGAAACAAATAACGGCATACGTTTAAGAGGTTTTTTAAGACGTGCTAACTCTTCATTCTCTTTTTCAATGTCTGCTTTAATACCAATCGTCTCTTTTTCTACAAACTCAGAATCAAGTTCTGTGTAGCTTAAGAAAGATGGTTTCATTGCTGCTGCATGCATACAAAGGTTACGGATGAATTCACCCGCAGCTGCTGCAGTTTTTTCACTATCACAATTAGCTGCAATGACAACACCTACGCGTCCATTAGAGTGAACATAGCCGTTTACAACCCCATTTGCACCTGCTTTAAGCGTTGCAAAACGTCTTACGACAAGGTTTTCACCAATGGTTGCAACTTTTGTCGCAAAGTACTCTTCAAACACAGTGCCATTGATTGTTGTTTTCATCAACTCTTCTGTACTTTGTACATTGGTGGTTTGAATATGTGTTGTCGTGTCTTTGGTTAAATTGATAAAGCCTTCATTTTTTGCAACGAAGTCTGTTTCAGCATTGATTTCACTGACTGTTGCTAGTTTAAGACTTGGATCAACGAAAACATTGACCAAACCTTCGCTTGCAAGTCTGTCAGCTTTTTTAGCTGCTTTACCAAGACCTTTTTCTCTTAAAAGGTCTTTTGCTGCTTCAAAGTCACCGTCAGTATCGACAAGTGCTTTTTTGCAGTCCATCATACCAGCCCCTGTGGACTCACGTAACTCTTTGACTGAAGCAGCAGTAATCTCAGCCATTATTCGCCTGCCTCTACTGCAACTTCTTCACCAACAACTTCTTCGATCAATTCACTTTTTTCTTCTTCACTAATGTCAGCGACGTCTTCAGATGCTGGAGCATCTTTTGAACGAATTTCATAACCTTCTGTCATTGCTTCACACATCTCTTTACAGAAAAGTTGAATTGAACGAATCGCATCATCATTTCCTGGGATTGGAAGATCAACAACATCAGGATCACAGTTTGTATCAAGAGGAGCTACAACAGTGATTCCAAGTCTTCTTGCTTCTTGAACCGCAATTTTCTCTTTAACCGTGTCAATAACAAAAATCATATCGGGTAAGTTTTTCATGTTTCTGATACCACCAAGGTAATCAAGAAGTTTCTCTTTTTTACGACGGAGCATCAATGCTTCTTTTTTTGTTAAAAGATCAATTTGTCCATCTTCTTCCATTTTCTCGATAATATCAAGTTTACGGATTGATTGTTTGATTGTTTGATAGTTTGTGAGCATACCGCCTAACCATCTGTGGTTAACATATGGCATACCGCATTTATCTGCGTACTCTTTAACTGCTTGACTTGCTTGTTTTTTTGTACCAACGAAAAGCATTGTTTTGCCTTCTGCTGCTGCATCTTTAACAACATTGTACGTGTATCTAAAATAACGTAGTGTTTTTTGTAAATCTACGATGTAGATATTTTTTCGTTCCCCGAAGATGAATTTTTTCATCTTTGGATTCCAACGTCTTGTTTGGTGTCCGAAGTGTACACCACACTCTAATAGGTCTTTCATGGTTACCATGAATTGCTCCTTGTTTTGTTTTTGGTTTTGCCTCCACACCCATCAACAGCGTTAAACTGCAACCGTAAAGGATTGGTGTGTGTGAGATTTGGACGGTGATTATAGTCAAAATAAGATTAATTTTTGCTTGCTTTAATCATTTTATTAGCAAAATTGTTTGCTTTAATTTACTTTAAATCAAAAAAATCCTATAATTGCGCAATTTTAAAAGAAAGAGGTACTATTTTGCGTTTTATTTTAGCCTGTCTCATGAGCCTATCCTTTTTATGTGCAAGTGACTATATTGAGACAACTGCGCATAGCAGTGATGACTTTGAAGCGGAATTTCAAAGTACCAATAACGAAAATCTTTTTGATCCACTCAGTGGGTACAATGAAGTGATGACGAATATTAATGACAAATTTTACGAATATCTTCTCAAACCAACCGCGCAAGGATACGCTTATGTCATGCCACAAATGGCACGCAATGGCGTTTCTAATTTCTTTGACAATCTCTTTTTTCCTATTCGTCTTGTCAACAACCTTTTGCAACTTAAGTTTCACAACAGTCTTCAAGAGACAGAACGCTTCGTGCTGAATTCGACTATGGGAATTTTGGGTTTTCGTGATGTTGCCGGCGAAGAGCTCAATATTAAAACGCACGATGAAGATTTTGGGCAAACATTAGGATATTACGGTATGGGCAGTGGTTTTCATGTTGTTCTGCCTTTTTTTGGACCGTCAAATGTTCGTGATATTGTTGGAATTTCTGTTGATATGTGGCTCAACCCTATTACCTACCTTGAAGCACGTGGTGATGCTAATCTACTGGATAATACAGGTCAAGCAATCGCTGCAACCGCGTTCTATACCGTTAATAAAACCTCTTTACATGTAAAAGAATATGACAACTTTAAAAAAGATGCCATCGAACTCTACCCCTTCTTGCGTAACTTCTACGAATCAAGAAGAGATAAACTGATAAGTGAATAACGTCATGAAACGAATTCTTGCCCTATTGATACTAACATTGTTATGTGCACATCCACTTTTAGCCATTGAGGAAAGTGCCATACCAACCTTTATGCAAAGTAATATAGACACGATCACCAACATCTTACGTGATAAAAAAATCCCACAAGAAGAAAGATCTAAAAAGATTTTTACCATTTTTGATTCAATTTTTGACTACACTTTAATGTCTCAGCTTTCTCTTGGTGGAAAACAGTGGACAGCACTTTCTACCTCTCAGCAAGCAGAATTTTCTAAACTTTTTGAGATGAAGCTCAAAATATCGTATATGGAAAAACTGGATCTTTACACCAATGAGAAGATGGTCATTAAGAATTTAGAGAAGATTAAAGATGCGCGTATTCATTTAACGACCCATCTTATCAAAAATAATGAAGTCTACGAGATTATTTATAAATTTTATAAAGATAAAAACAACAACTGGATGATTTACGATGTCGATATTTTAGGGGTGAGTATTATTCAAACCTACCGTACACAATTTGCGGATGTTTTGGCAAAAGAGTCTTTTAGTTCACTCCTTGAAAAGCTAAAACAACCCGATGAGCCAGCACCGAAAAAGCAGTGATATTCTAAATCACTGCTTAGTATTTTTTACGCGTTAATTTTCTCTTTAATCACGCGTGCTTTTTGAGCAATCGTAGTAATTTTTTCAGATCCACTTAGCGTTTCATTCAAAAGCACTTCCACAAAAGCACTTCCTACAATAACGCCATCAACGCCACGTGCGCGCTCTTTTGCTGTCTTTTCATTCACACCAAAGCCTACAAATAAAGGTGTAGTGCTTTGCTCTTTAATCGTTTGAATCGTCTTCGTCAAATCTTCACTTGCATGTGCGCCTGTGATACCTGCATAGGCGACAAGATAGATAAACCCTTTTGCATTTTTTACCACCGTTTCAATACGCTCTTTACTGTGCGTTGGTGCAACAAAACTGATCAGTGAAAGGTTGTGCTGATCCATGACAGGAAGGTATGGAGCCGCTTCTTCATAGGGAAGATCGGGGATAATAAACCCTTTAATTCCATACTCAGCCGCTTTTTGCGCAAAGACTTCCATACTTTTATGATAGAAGGGATTAAAATACCCCATCCAATAGGTCTCAATAATAGGAGCAACGCTGGAAGATAGCTCAAAGAGCGTTTCCATTTTAAAACCATTTTGTAGCGCATGTAAATTGGCGACTTCGATGATGGGACCATCTGCTACTGGATCAGAAAAGGGGATGCCTAGTTCTAACTTATCAACACCTGCTTCTTTTAAAGCAGATGCCAAATCCAATGAAAAATTTTTGTCGGGAAAACCCGCCGTAATATAGGCAACTAATTGCTTCACTCTTTCTCCAACATATGAGGTACTTTTATAATTAAAGGATTTAAAACCGTAAAAAATGCAGCATCATTTTCCACATCTTTACGATATTTTTCAAATTGATCGCTGACCAGTAATAACCAGTCAATAAACTCTTCACTTGCGGGGCCTTGTAATACACGTGCTTCTTCGACAATATCTTCACACAATACCGCTAGTTTTATAATAGGATCGAGCTTTAAAAATCCTGCGGCAGATTTCATATTGTGAAAAATGCGAAAGATATCTCCAATATTGTCAGCATAACGCTCTTTTTTACTTAGTCCAATAACCAGAGGCTCCATGTTCTCGAACATAATGGTGTAGTGAGAGATAAAATCTCCGACAATTTCGATGTCATAATCAACTTCCAATTGTGCCAAAAGACCCATGTTATTACCCTCCGAAGTTGCTCATTGTATCATGTTTTTTATAAATAATCCTTGTCTTACATGTAAAAAAAGAGGGTATAATTCCTCCATGAAAACAATTACATCCATTAAGCAACACAAGGGCAAAACGCCCCTTACCGTCATTACAGCGTATGATGCACTTTTTGCCTCACTGTTTGATCAAAAGGTCGACATCATTCTTGTGGGTGATAGCCTCAATATGAGTTTCAATGCCAAACCCGATACACTCTCTGCGAGTATGGAAGTGATGTTGTACCATACTAAAGCAGTATGTGCTGGAGCAAAAGAGACTTTCATCGTCTGTGATATGCCTTTTGGGTCCTATACGGATGAGAAGATGGCGTTGCATAATGCTTCGCTTGTCTACGCTCAAACCAATGCCCATGCGGTGAAAATCGAAGGCGGTATGAGTCGTGCTCACATTATCAAAACACTCACCCAAAATTCTATTGCCGTTATGGCGCACATTGGGTTGATGCCTCAGTACGTACGCAGTGAAGGTGGCTACAAAGTACGCGGACGCAGTGAAGAAGATATACTTGCCTTAATCGAAGATGCCAAAGCGGTTGAAGAAGCAGGTGCATTTAGTGTGGTCATCGAAGGCGTTGTTGAAGAGGCCGCTAAACGTATCTCTGAAGCTGTTTCTATTCCAACGATTGGAATAGGTGCAGGTAAATACACCGATGGGCAAGTCTTGGTCTGGAGCGATATGTTGGGTTTCTTTCAAGCCTTTCAACCTAAGTTTGTTAAACGCTATTTAGAGGGTGCTACTCTGATTCAAAATGCCGTTGATGTTTATGTTAAAGAGGTGCAAGAGCGACGTTTTCCCGAAGCTTCTTACACCTATACAAAGTGAGATAAATGGAACGCATCGTCGAAATCGAAAAAATCTCCTTTGAGAACGAGTACGAAAAAAGCTTACGTCCCTCTTCGTTTGAAGACTATATCGGGCAAGAGAAGATCAAAAAAAATTTACAAGTCTTCATCCAAGCGGCACAAAAACGCTCCGAATGTTTAGACCACATTCTCTTTTTTGGCCCTCCAGGTCTTGGGAAGACAACGCTGGCACATATCATCTCCAACGAAATGCGCGCCAATATGAAAATAACAGCAGCGCCAATGATTGAAAAAAGCGGTGATTTAGCCGCTATTTTGACCAATCTTCAAGAAGGCGATATTCTCTTTATTGACGAAATTCACAGGCTTTCTCCTGCGATTGAAGAGATACTTTACCCTGCAATGGAAGATTTTCGTCTTGACATCATCATAGGATCGGGTCCTGCGGCACAAACGATTAAAATTGATCTTCCTCATTTTACACTGATTGGTGCTACGACACGGGCTGGTATGATTAGCTCGCCTTTACGTGATCGCTTTGGGATGCACTTTCGTTTGCAGTTTTACACCAAAGATGAGCTCTCACTGATCATCACCAAAGCATCACACAAATTGGAGAAAATCTGTCTTGAAGATGCGGCAAGCGAGATGGCAAGACGCTCCCGTGGAACGCCTAGAATTGCGTTGCGTCTTTTAAAACGCATTCGCGATTACGCCGATGTCGTGGATGAAGAGAGCATTAGCATTGAGCGTGCGCAATATGGATTGAGTGAACTAGGTGTCAACGATCTTGGTTTTGACGAACTGGATATCAAATACCTTGAACTTTTACTGCAAAGCAAAGGTCGTCCTTTAGGACTCAGTACCATGGCCGCAGCATTGAGTGAAGATGAAGGAACCATTGAAGATGTCATCGAGCCTTATCTGCTGGCGAACAGCTACATCGAGCGAACAGCGCGTGGAAGAATTGCCACGGCTAAAACGTATGAACTTTTTAGACTAACACCCCCAATTTTGCAAAATGGATTATTTGAGGACACTGTATGAACGAACATCGCTTTTTTTTAACAGCTATTTTTTTAGCGGTTCTTTTTTCAATTATTAAATTGTATGAACCTTTTTTGATGATTATCGCTATTGCATCCTTACTCGCAATGGCAACGTATAGTCTCAATATTAGACTCTATGGACTCACAAAGAACAAACATATCGCGGCTATTTTATCGACGATGCTTTTATCGATTTTGCTCTTTGGCCCTATTGTTTATACGATCACATCCATTGGTGGTATCGTCAACAATTTTGATTTTACGATGATTGAAAAAGTGCAAACGTATCTAAGGTCTCTTGATTACCAACTTCCAATGCCGCTTGCTTTTATGCAGTCTTCTTTGGATGATTTTATCAGCACACTTAATATCGCGCAACTCTCCACAAAAGCGCTTTCCTACCTTGCATCCATCGGTAGAAATAGTGCTGGATTTTTAAAAGACATGCTTCTCATCGTTGTCTTTTTCTTTTTTGCACTGCTTAATGGTAAAGATTTGGTCGATTATTTTAAAAGCGTGATGCCCATCGATGCCAAAGAAGTCAACATCGTCTTTTCGGAAGTCACCAATGTCATGAGTGTCGTTTTCTACTCTATTTTACTCAGCGCTATTTTCCAAGGAGCTCTTTTTTCGATCATCGGTATCTGCTTTGGCTATGATGGTCTTTTGCTGGGTATTTTTTATGGGTTTGCATCGCTTATTCCTGTGGTGGGAGGAGCGCTTATGTGGATTCCACTGTGTGCGATTGAAGTGGCACATGGCAATACAGCAACAGCGATCATCATTGCGACCTATTCTATTGTGGTCATCTCCATCATCGCCGACACCTTTATCAAGCCACTCATCATCAAATACATCAATGATAAGATGGTCAAGACTCCGACCAATGTCAATGAGCTTTTGATTTTCTTCGCGATCTTTGCAGGGCTGACCACGTTTGGTTTTTGGGGAATGATCCTAGGACCTGCGATTACCACGCTCTTTATATCGCTTTTAAAACTCTACAAACTGCTCAAAGAAAAACATTACATGTAAAATGAATGGGGCTAAATATTAGACGTTTAGCCCTGATTTTTTACGTTTTTATTTTCTGATTTAGTACGATATCTAAGGTTGTTAATGAAACAAAAAAAAGTAAGTGAGCATCTTTTTCATCAAGCACTTCAGCTTCAGCAGCATTCAAAACTAGATGAGGCGAAAGCACTTTATGAAAAAATTTTACACCGTGAACCTAACCATTGCGATGCCTTACATCTACTGGGTACGATCTACAACACATTACACCAAAGCGATAAAGCACTCACACTTATTCATCAAGCGATCCATATTAAGCAACACCCTGTCTATTATAATAGCCTTGGCGTTATCCTTAAAGCTCAGGGTAAAATCGATCAATCCATAGAAGCATTGAGTAAAGCGCTCTCACTCGATCCAAAGTATACAGATGCCTATTATAATCTTGGAATTACCCTGCAAAACCGAGGTGAGAACGATGAAGCCATCGAAGCCTATACGAAAGCGCTATCGCTCAATCCAAATTATGCTGAGGCTTATAATAATATTGGAATTGCCCTGCATAACAAAGGGAAGATCAATCACGCCATTGAAGCCTTTATCAAAGCCTTATCGATCCATCCACAGTATGCAGAGGCTTATTACAATCTTGGCAATGCACTGAAAAACCAACATAAGATCAATCACGCTATCACAGCCTACACTAAAGCAATAGCCATCAACCCTCAGTATGTTGATGCTTACAATAATCTAGGCGTAACACTTAAAGCGCAAGGCAAAATTGATGAAGCCATAGAAACCTACACCAAAGCCTTATCGCTCAATCCTCATCATGCAGGCGTGTACAATAATTTTGGCGCTGCCCTTAAAGAACAAGGCAAAATTGATAAAGCCATAGAGATATACGCTAAAGCCCTATCGCTCAATCCACAGTATGCAGATGCCTATTGTAATCTTGGTAATGCGTTGTACGACATCAATAAGGTCAATGAATCTATAGAAGCCTACACCAAAGCGTTGTCGCTCAACCCCCATCATACAGGGGCTTCATGGAATCAATCTTTGGCACTGCTTCTTTCAGGCGATCTTACAGAAGGCTTCAAACTCTATGAGTATCGATGGGAGACAGAGGGCGGTCTTGAAAAATTCAAACGAAGCTTTCCACAACGACTTTGGCTTGGAGAAGAAGATATTAACGGTAAAACCATCCTGATACATTCAGAACAAGGACTGGGAGATACCTTGCAGTTTTGCAGGTATCTTGAGTTATTAGCCAACCAAGGTGTTAACATCATTTTTGAAGTTCAAAAACCCTTAATAAGACTGCTTCAGGATTTTAAAGGTGTCAGCACGCTTGTGGAAAAAGGCTCACCCCTTCCAGCATTTGACTACCACTGCCCTCTTCTCAGTTTACCGCTTGCGTTTCATACGTCACTCACAAGTATTCCTACTCAAACTCCTTACATTAGTGTCGATCAATCACTTCTCGATAGTTGGAAAGATAAATTAGGCAAAAGAAGAGCTTTACGCGTCGGACTCGTTTGGAACGGTGGTTTTAGAGCCAACCAACCAGAGCTTTGGTATGCCAACAATCGACGTAATATACCTTTAGAGCTTATTGTAAAACTCAATCGAGCCGATGTCGACTTTTATTCACTCCAAAAGGGTGAACCCGCGGAGAGTGAATTCAAACGTTCTTGTCATGAATTATGGAGCACGGATAATCTCTTTAATTATATGGATGACGTCGAAGATTTTGCCGATACGGCGGGGTTGATTTCACAACTGGATTTAATCATAGCGGTCGATACCTCCACCGCGCATTTAGCAGCGGCCATGGGCAAACCTGTCTGGCTTCTGAACCGCTTTGATACCTGCTGGCGTTGGATGTTACACAGAGAAGATTCACCGTGGTATCCCACACTCACACTCTTTAGACAACCCTCTTTTGGGGATTGGGCAGGTGTGATACAAAGGGTTAGAGATCGTTTGGATACATTGGTTTTATCACAGGTGAAGAAATGATTTTATCTTTACATGTAAAGCATTTTGAATGAAACAAAACAGAATTCCTAAAAATAAACCAAAAAATGACAATGAGTCTCTCCTTGATCAAGCACTACAGCTTCAGGCATGCTCAAAATTCGAGGAAGCGAAAGCCCTCTATGAAATAATTTTACAACGGGATCCTCAACATTGTGATGCACTGCATTTACTAGGGATGATTCACAATGCATTACACCAAAACGATGAAGCACTCACACGTATTCATCAAGCGATCCAGATTAAGCAACACCCTATCTATTACAATAGTCTAGGAGTCGTACTGAAAGCTCAGGGCAAAATTGATGATGCCATCGAGGCATTTACCAAAGCGGTAGTGCTCAATTCAAATTATGCGGGGATGCATCATAACCTTGGTAATGCACTGCGGGACAAAGGTAAGATGGATGAAGCGATTGATGCATTTGCCAAAGCCCTATCCATCAATCCAAATTATGTTGAGGCTTATTATAATCTGGGAGTCGCCCTGTATGCCCAAGGCAAGCTGGATGAAGCCATCGAAGCGTTTATGAAAGCTTTATCGCTCAATCCACAGCATGCTGATATCTATTATTATCTTGGACTTGCGCTGCAAAACAGAGGTGAGAACGATGAAGCCATCGAAGCCTATACACGTGCTTTATCACTCAATCCAAATTACGCTGAGGCCAATAATAATCTTGGCGTGGCGCTGTTTAACAAAGGGGAGATTCATCAGGCTATCGAAGTCTTTATCAAAGCCTTATCCATCGATCCAAATTATGCAGATGCCTATTATAATCTTGGCAATGCATTGCAAGATACACATAAGATCGACCATGCCATCACGGCATATGAGAAAGCCCTATTGCTCAATCCAAATTATGTTGACGACTATAATAATCTAGGCGTAGCACTTAGAGCGCAAGGGAAGATGGAGGAAGCCGTAGAAATATTCACAAAAGCGCTATCGATCGATCCACAGCATGCAGGTGTTTATAATAATTTTGGAACGGTGCTTAAAGCACAAGGGAAACTTGATAAAGCCATCGAGGCGTACACGAAAGCCTTATCGCTCAATCCAAATTATGTTGATGCGTATAATAATCTTGGTAATGCGCTACACGACAAAGGGTTGATTGATGAAGCCATGGAAGCCTACGCCAAAGCCTTATCGCTCAATCCAGATCATAAGGATGCCTCGTGGAACCAATCCTTATCGCTGCTTCTTTCTGGAAATCTCCTAGAAGGTTTTAAACTCTATGAGTATCGATGGGATGTGGAAGGAAGTCTTAAAAAATTCAGACGAAACTTTTCACAACCACTTTGGCTAGGAGAAGAAGATATTCGTGGTAAAACCGTACTGATTCATTCCGAACAAGGGCTGGGAGATACCTTACAATTTTGCAGGTATATTGAGATGGTAGCAAATCTAGGCGCTCATGTTATCTTTGAAGTTCAAAAACCCTTAACGAGACTGTTTCAGAACTTTAAAGGTGTCAGCACGCTTATTGAAAAAGGTTTGCCTATTCCAGCGTTTGACTACCACTGCCCTCTTCTTAGTTTACCCTGTGCTTTTCATACGTCACTGACGAGTGTCCCTGATAAAAATCCTTACATTGAAGTAGAGCGTACGTTTGTTGATCATTGGAAAGAAAAATTAGGTGAAAGCAGAGCTTTAAGAGTCGGGCTTGTTTGGAATGGTGGTTTTAGAGCAAACCAACCAGATCTTTGGTACACAAACAATCGAAGAAACATCCCCTTAGAGCTTATCGTTAAACTGAATCGAGCAGACGTAGACTTTTACTCGCTTCAAAAGGGTGAACCCGCGGAAGGTGAATTGAAACGTCGCTCTCATGAATTATGGAAGAGTGATAATCTTTTTAACTATATGGATGACGTCGAAGATTTTGCTGATACGGCGGGGTTAATTTCACAACTGGATTTAATCATAGCGGTCGATACCTCCACCGCGCATTTAGCAGCAGCGATGGGAAAACCTGTGTGGCTTCTGAACCGTTTTGATACGTGTTGGAGATGGATGCTTCACAGAGAAGATTCACCGTGGTATCCGACACTCACGCTCTTTAGACAATCCTCTTTTGGGGATTGGGAAGGTGTGATACAAAACGTTAGAGATCGTTTGGATGCATTGGTTTTAGAGCAGGTACAGAAATGATTTTATCTTTACATGTAAAGCATTTTGGATAGAAAACAAGATAATTATTTAAAATATGACCCGTCCATTATTTTTTTCCTTGTGTTTGATCAAAAAAATATTCTGCAAACTTACGCAACGCATTCTCATAATCTGCATCAGTACTATTTTGTTTATACACCAAATCTATAGTCTTTAAATAAGGAAGAAATGCTTTTTTTGCTTCTATAACTTTTTGGCTATCGATAACTTTTAAATTATTAGGGAGTTTTCCAGTCGAGCCATCTTCAAGCTTGAGTCGAACAATATAAGTAAGTGGATCATCACTTACTAAAAGTGTATTATCTGCCAACATTAGTGTTACATAACCTCCACTAGAACTAAAAAACTTCCAATCAAACTCGCAATAACGTCGATGTAAACTACTTGTGGTAGCTTCTTTAGGTAACTCTTCATTAGGAAGATAATAACGTACAACAGATTTTTGCCATATAGTTTCATTAGCATCATTTGCAAGCTTAATGCTATTAAGAATGGGTTCACATAAGCCACTCATTCCAAAATAATAATCCAAACTTTGATCTTTGGGCTTTTCATATATTTTCGACAATAAAAACTCTGACTCAAGAGCCTCGTTTGTTTGTAAAATTTTATTTTCTAGCCTAATACTACCCCTTGAGGCTAAAGAACCATCCCATGCCGTGTGACCTGCAATAACTCTTTGCTGAAGTAGTATTTTAGTTTTTTTATCGGTATAAATACGACGATTGATATCTACTTTATCTGTACTAATGAGGATTTCTCGTTTTTTTTGACTAAAAAAACCTTCTGCAATTCCTTCTCCATGACTTCCGTTAAAATCGTCTTTAACGATGATAATCACAGGCTCATCTTTCCAAAACTCTTCGTTTGAATAAAACATATCGAATACATGATGCTTTACATCGTATAAACGATACCAAGTATCCTGATAATCGGGCTGATTTTTTGAACTGTTATCTGCATAAAGACCTAGATATAAACTAATCAAAATAGAAATTTCTGTGACTATGTTTTTCATCTTTCCTCTTTTACATGTAAAAGCTAGCATAATATACGAGCGTGTCAAAGAGCTAGCCTTAAACTATCTCTTTGACTAACGTTTCAATTTGCTCTATGATCTTATAGTGGCGTGCTTTTCGCTCTTCCAAAAAGGCTACTTTTTCGTCTTTAATCGCCGTAAACTGGCTGATTAAGCGGTCGTAATCTTTGTTGAGGAAGGTGTTTCGTGTGTTCATCATATTTTCAAGTTCGTAGAGATGAAATGAGGTACGAAGGCGCTCTTTGATCTCGTCGAGTTTTGGGGTGTAGAGTGAAAATTTTGTGGGGTTTTCTTCGTAAAGTTTGGCGGATTTTTCGATTTTGTTTTCCAAAAATGCCACACACACTTCGGTGGCGTTTTGGTAGTTGAAACTCACCGCACTGGAAAGATGGTTGAATTCTGAGCTGATTTTGGCGTACGAGCTTGCGATTTCATCGTTGAATGGCTTTAAGATGCTCTCATACGCCTTCGAGGCAAAACGGCGCATATTGGCAAATTCGATGTCGGAGTGGAGCTCTTCGCTTTTGCGGATTACTTCGTAGGGCGATTGCCATTTTAAAATGCCCTGCTCTAGCGAGCGATAGACCAAACGGTTTTTATCGTTGACTTCATTTTGAATGGCGCCAAGATTTTTCACGTACTGTTTGAACATTTTACCAATCAAATTCTCTTCGTAAAAAAGGCTTTTATAGATGAGATCGGAGTTGATTTTAGGCGCTTGATACTCAAAAGGCATATAGGTTGGATGTTTGCTAAAAAGCCCTGTTTTTTGCGCTTCATAGCGTATTTGTGTCACGGTGGTCATTTGGTTGTAAATGGCATCGGCGATGGTTTCGATGATCTGCTCAATGCGCATGAATGCACTCTTTAGATCGTGTGAAAATTTGCCTTTGAGTTCGGTAAACAGTCCTTTTGCTTCGGCTTCAAAACGGACAATCTCACCTAAAAGTTCATCGTAAATGGAGATAAAAAGCTGATGTTGTGCGATGAGTTTGGCGGTAATATCTTTGATCTCTTTCGTGATGGCAAACTCTTTGGATTGAGTTGATTTAGGTTGAATCTCATTGCGAATAAAATCCAAGACTTTGTCGATGTTGGACTCTTCCAAGAGTTTTAGATTCGCACCCAAATCACTCTGTAAAATCGAATCCAGTGTCGTTTGATACGCTTTAAAATCCTGCTCGACGTGTGCAAAATCAAGCTTCTCTCCACCGTTTTCAAGCTTTACATGTAAATCGTGCATAAACGTTTCTAAGGTCTCTTCCATCATCACTTTTTTGTCGTGACTGCGAGATTCTAAGGCTTGGCGTGCAGAGATAGGAATGACATCGCTGAAGAACTCTTTAAACGCAGTTTTCACGTAATTCGTCGTCTCTTCGATTTGTTGTGGTGTGAATTTATCTTTTTGGTTCAAAACACAAAGAGATTTGTTTTGGTACTTTCCAAGGTACTCTTCCAAGACTTGGAGTTCGCTCATTTTTCCTGCGTTATCGATGAGGGTTAACCAAATAATACCATCGACTTCTTTGAGCACTTTTTCTGTCGTTTGCGTATCGGTTGCGGCTTGCGAGTTCAGACCTGGTGTGTCGACAAACACAACATCTTTGAGAATGTTGAGTGGCGCATACAGAACCAAATACGCGATGTCTTCCACATGTTCTCTCTGATCGGTAAAGTGGGCAATCGTGTTGATGTCATGGTATTCATCTCTGCCATCTTTATAGCGCACTCGAATTTTAAACTCTTCGCCATAACGGATGTAATTAACTTTAGACGTCACGGGAGTGATACCTGTGGGTAGAATACTTTTGGCTAAAAGTGCATTCAAAAACGTGGATTTTCCACTGGAAAATTGCCCTGTAATGGCAACTTTCATCGGCTCTTCGGAGCGCATTTGAAGGCGATCTAGTGCTTTTCTGAGTTGGATTGAAGGGAGTTGCTGCTCTTCAAGTAGCACATACTGCACTTTTTTGAGCGCGCCTAATAAGGTGGCATCAAAGGTAGGGACAACTTTTAAAAAATGTTCTTTATAGGAAGCGATAAAACTCTCTAGTAGACTCATTTTGACTCCTTTGACGCGCTTAAATCATTTAAGACGATGCCCATGACACGCTCTTTTTCTTTAATCTCTAAAATGCGTGCTTCACGATTAAGTGTTTGATCTTTCATCTGATGCATCGCACGTTCAATCAACGCTTCTTCCGCGCCAAAACGCTCTTCCATGAGACGTGCAGGTGCTTCACAAAGGCTTATAAATGAGCCTAAGAGTTCATGGTTGACTTTGTGGAGTTTTTCTTCGAGCATCTCTTTGATGTGTGAGAATTCCGTTGCGAAAATTGCTTCAAGGCTCATGGAAAGCGCACTGAGATCATTTTTACCAAACTTTTTGATCGCATCATTGGCTGCGGCTATCACAACGGTGCTATTTTTAAAAATCAGGAGTGAGCCTAAATGCTCTTCACAAAACGCTTTGGCATCAAAGATAGGCGCTGTGCCCTCCGTTTTAAACTCGCCGTATTTTGCATCCATGTACTCTAGGGAACTTTGCATTTTCTTTTGAAACTCATAGCGATAATCTCGCACTAAATCGACCATGCCATCTTTAATCGCGGTCTCTATCATCGAGCCGATGCGCTCCTCTTTGGGCGCTCTTTTGTTTTTGCTAAATTCATAGCTCACATCATCCGTGATGCGGCGTTTCACAACATTTTGCACTTTATCAAGCTGATTGCTTGCAAATTTGTGGAGGGTAACAAAGTAGTGTTCCATCTCCTCTTTGCTTTGCGCCACACTGGTTTTGATCTGCTCTAAAAAACTCGCCATCACCATTTTTTCTTCTTGATGTTTGGCATAGGCTTGCTCGATCTCTTCATTGGAGATGCTTAAGTAATGAAGCTCTTGCTCAAAGGCACTCATCGACTCTGTGGCGATCGACTCGATCTCTTTGCGATTGGCAGAGATAATCAAATTGGCTTTTTGACTGTTACTTCCAAAAAGAATATCTTCAAGGTAGGCCTCAACCAAGGGTAAACCTGTGCGGTTCATATCGTAACCAAGAGCGAGGGCTTCTTTTTCTTGTCCCAATTTATGCATCAAAGCCAATTTTCCAGCAATCGGAATAAAGACGATTTTAGCGATCACTTCATCCAGTTTTGCACCCTTGTTTTGCTCTTTAAGCCTTGCTTCAATACTGCGCTTGGTATACTCAATAACCTCTAGAAGTTCTTTCTCGGCAATTGCATCAATGCGCGTAATCACAATGAGCAACTGTGCCACGTTGCGGTATAAGAGCGCGTCAATGATAAAGTCGATATCTTTTTGCGTCGCCGCCTGTGCCGCGTTCATGAGATGAATCATCAAATCGCATTCACTGAGGTATTCAAGTGTGATCTCTTCACGTTGCACCACAGGGTCATCGAGGCCTGGAGTATCGACGATTTGGACACCATCTTGAACAAATTTTAGATCGGTGTAAAGCTCAACACTTTTGACTAAATTGCATTTTTTATCGGAGTGTTTTGCCGAAGTATACAGAGCTAAGTCTTCCACTGAAATAGATGCACTCTCACCTTTTGGCGTTACAAGTGTGCTAAATGTCTCACCAAAATGTGCTTTGCTCTCTTTGACAAAGGCTTCTAAGCTTTTAAGACTTTTGGCACCCTCTTCGATGTTGCTCCACTCTTTAGTATTCCAAAAATTCACGACGGCATAAGGGTTTTTGGCGTATTTAATGAGTGTTAGGTTTGCCGTTTCAGGAACAACGGACGTGCCTAACACCTCTTGTCCTAAAAGCGCGTTGAGCATCGTCGATTTGCCCGCATTCATAACACCTGTGATGCCAATGGAAAAGCGTTGATTTTCTAGGCGTTCAGGGATTACATGTAAACGCTCAGTTAAACGAGGTGTTTCAACCGCTTGTTTCAGGTTTTCAATGGCGGTGAGAAGAAGGTTGAGTTTGGTTTTATAGTAGTTTTCTTGTGTCGTTGCACTCTTTACATGTAAAGTGCTTACTTCGATTTTTTTCTCTTCAATCAGCGAGAGGATACTGCCCAATGCGCGCACCGCATCGTAGGAGATAATCCCCTCTTTTTTTAAAAGCTCTAGGCGTTTAAGGATGGCATGATTGATCGATAAATTTCCCAAATCAATCAAATACGCCAGTAATTGCACTTGAGCATATTGAACATTTTCTTTGCTAAAGGTTGTGTGTTGGAACAGTGTTTTTAAAACCGTTGTGGGCTCTTCCAAGCTTGCCATATTGGCAAAATTTTTAGGACTGGTGATCAGCAAGATGGCAACACCATCGCAGAAGTTATCAAAAGAAGTGGATAGGATTTGATCGAGCGTGGCTTTATGATGTTCGTCAAAAACAGCGTGTTGGTCTAACCTCTCACTCCAGATGAGTAAGAAAAAATCATTGATGACATGCATGAGATACTATCTTTAAAGTTTTTTTGATTATATCAGTATTTCTTATAAGAGAAACAAAAATGCTAGACTAAATGTCAAGATTAAGGCAAGGGATAAGACAGGTGTCTTATCCCTCTAAAAAAGGCGGAAACTTATCTGAGAGCGACGAGTTTTCTTCTCATATAAGCGATTTTTGATTGAAGTGGTAAGTGTTTTGGACAATTGTCTTCACACGCTACCAAACTCATACATCCAAAAACGCCATCATCATCACCAACGAGTTCATAGAAGTCCTCATCGGTTCTCTCATCATGTGGATCCATTGCAAAACGAGCAACACGGTTCAAACCAACAGCACCAACAAAGTTTGGTCTCATCAATTTTGTACCACATGCCGCAACACAAATACCGCACTCAATACAACGATCAAGTTCAAACGTCTCATCAGCGAGTTTTGGCTCCATCGGTGCTTCAAGTTTAGAAATGTCAGGTTTATGGTTCGTGTGAATCCAACTCTCAACACGTCTACTCATATCGTTCATCCAGTTACCTGTATCAACGGAGAGATCTTTGAGTAATTTAAATGCAGGCATTGGCATCAATTGAATCACGCCGCCTGGGAAATTTTTTGTCAATGTTCTACATGCAAGAGCAGGTTTACCATTCACCATCATTCCACAACTTCCACAGATACCAGCACGGCATACAAAGTCAAAAGAAAGGTCTGCATCTAAGGTCTCACGAATTTTACTCAACGCAATAAACAGAGTCATACCATCGGTTTCTTCTAGTTTGTACTCTGCAAAGTGCGCTTTAGAAAGTTTTGATTGTGGGTTATATTTCATAGCCCTTATGGTAATAGTTCTACTCATTTTGCATCTCCAAATCTCTCATTTTTAGCTTTATAGTATGGTTGAAGCTCAAATGGCATAAGTGTATCTTGGATAATATATCTGTCTTTGCCTGCGGCTTCTAACTCTTCACGAAGTTTATCCACTTCTTCTTGGCGTTTAAGGCTTAACTCATTTTCAATAATCATGCCTTTTGCACCGTATCCGCGGAATGCTGGTGGAATTTCCATTTTCATAATGTCTAAGTCTTCGTAACTTACTGTTGGAAGGGTAGAACCCTCTTTCCATGAAGTAAGGGTACGTTTCAACCAGTTTGCATCATCACGTTTCAAGAAGTCTTCACGGTAATGTGCGCCACGACTCTCTGTTCTATCTTTTGCACCTGAAGCAACACAAAGAGCAAGTTTTAGCATCATAGGAACACGATATGCTTCTTCTAACTCTGGATTTGCAGAGGTTGTTTTAGATTTAACGTTAACATCATGAGATTTTTTGAGAAGTTCTTCAAGCTCGTTAACCGCTTCAGTAAGACCTTTACCATCACGGAAAATCGCAACTTTTTCCCACATAATATCTCTCATTCTGTTTTTGATTTCAAAAATATTATATTTACCTTTGTTGGTTAACAAATGGTCGATGAAATCTTTTTGTTTTTTAATCGCTTTTTCAATCGTTGCTGTATTGACATTGACTTCATTTGCCAAACAATAATCTGCAAAATAATCACCTACAATCATACCCGCAACAACGGTCTCACTAACAGAGTTACCACCAAGGCGGTTAAATCCGTGCATATCCCAACATGCAGCTTCACCTGCTGAGAAAAGACCAGAAAGGGTTGGAGACTCACCGGTTGGTTTGGTTCTAATACCACCCATTGAGTAATGTTGCATTGGAAGAACAGGTGCCCAACCTTTTGGACCTTCATCCGCAGGATCGATACCATTAAAGATTTGACAAATTTCTTGTACATCTCTTAGGTTTCTCTCAATGTGCGCACGGCCTAGAATTGAGATATCTAACCATAAGTGATCGCCATATGGAGATTTTACACCTTTACCTTTACGGATGTGTTCCATCATACGACGGCTTACAACGTCACGGCTAGCAAGTTCTTTTTTCTCTGGCTCGTAGTCAGGCATAAATCTATGACCATCAACGTCACGAAGGAGTCCACCATCACCTCTACAACCCTCTGTTAAAAGGATACCAGAAGGAACGATTGGAGTTGGGTGAAATTGTACGGCTTCCATGTTACCAAGTGTCGCAACACCCGTTTCAAGAGCAATAGCAGCACCGATACCATCACAAATAACCGCATTGGTTGTTTGTTTGTAAAGTCTACCGTAACCCCCTGTTGCGATCAAAGTACCTTTAGCAACGTAAGCCCAAAGCTCACCTGTGACAAGATCTCTTACAATCGCACCGTAACAACGGTTATTTTCATGAATTAAAGCAATCGCTTCTTTTCTATCTTCAATGTTTACATTATGTTTAAGAGCTTCATTCGCAACACCAAAAAGCATGGTATGTCCTGTAGCATCCGCTGTATAACAGGTTCTCCATTTTTTAGTACCACCAAAGTCACGAGAGTGAATATAACCATGAACTTCTTCGTCTTCAACAATGGTTGTTCTCTCAGCATTGATAATAGCTTCTCTGCTACCTTGAGCAATTCTCGTCCAAGGCACACCCCAACCCGCTAACTCACGGATCGCTTTAGGCGCAACGGTAACGAACATACGTGCAACTTCTTGGTCACAACCCCAGTCACTACCTTTAACAGTATCAGCAAAGTGAACATCTTCATTATCGCCACGACTCATTTTTGAGTTACCAAGACTTGCTTGCATACCACCTTGTGCCGCAGCAGAGTGAGATCTCTTAACTGGACAAAGACTTAAAACTGTTGTGCTAAGACCTTTAGATTGCGTTGCAATCGCCGCTCTAAGACCCGCTAAACCACCACCGATTACCAGTGCATCACAATATTTTACGTTCATGTTTACGCCCTAACCTTCACATCATATCTTGCTTCTACTTGTGCCATTGGTTTATATCTTTCACCAACATTATCTCTGTGCTCGTATCCGATTTTGACATACGCAGCCAATGTTAAAAGACCAAGAGCTAAGAAGAATGTTGTAACAGCCCATTTGGCTTTTTTGAGATTTTTACGAGAAGTTTTTGCATCAGCACCCTCTAACCAACCCCATTTAACACAGAGACGGTAAAGACCAATACCACCGTGAAACTCAACGGCAAGAAGAAGAAGAAGATAAAATGGCCACATAAATTCGCTGTACATTCTATCTGCTGAACCAAACGGTCCGATTTTATCTGCTTGCGTTGCCATCGTGAAAAGATGTGCAGAACCTAAGAAGAACATTGCAAAACCGGTGAACGCTTGTGTAAACCACATTGTTGTATCATCGTGTTTCATCATGCCCATGTGTGTTTTGTAGGCTTGATATTGTCTAAAATTAATAGGCAATTTACGCATTCCAAGCATTGCGTGTACAATAAAGACCGCAAACACAAACAATACAATTCCTGAAACGATTATAGGCTGTGGCTCACTTAAGAACAAACTGCCTTCAAACATTTTGGTTATGGTGTACATAAAGTCTTTGCTGATCAAAATTGTTGATACAAAGAACATATGTCCCCACATAAACAAACCTAAGAAAAGTCCTGTCGCACTTTGAATATAATCAAGTTTGGCTGGAACTCTACTCTTTTTTCCCTCAACGCTCGTACCTAGAAAACCTTCAAGTAGGTCACTCACATCTTATCCTTTTTGTGAAGTTTTATAAACACTCATCAATGTGCAAAATAACACATTCATAAATACTCATCTCGTTAAAAAACTCTATTTTACGGGAGCTTTTAATTCGTTTTAAGGCATTTCAACTATGTTATTTCTCACATACTAATCGAAAGTATAATACACAAAAGGGGATTTAAAAGGGATTTTTTACCCTCGCTTCCCCCGTTTTAGAATAAGCATATATAATACTAAAGAGGCCACTGCCATCAAAATAGAGAGGGCTTGTCCCTTGCTCATCCACCCGCCATACACAAAGCCAATTTGGAAATCGGGTTCTCTGAAAAACTCCGCAATAAAGCGCCCTACAGAGTAGAAAAACCCGTACAAAGCGATAAGCTCACCATCGTATTTTTTATATTTTCGATACGCAAAAAGGAGAAGAAAAACAACCAACCCTTCTAAAAAAGCTTCATAGAGTTGAGAAGGATGACGCAACACGCCATCGACGTAAATGCCCCAAGGAACGTCGGTAGGACGGCCAAAAAGTTCTTGGTTGAGAAAATTGCCGATACGACCAAAGATGTAACCTACAGGAACACTCAGGGCTACAACATCAAGAAGTTTCCAGACATTTACTTTATGTTTGAGGTAGAAAAACCATGTGCCGAGGAAAAATCCAACAATTGCGCCATGATAACTCATGCCACGAATGCCTACAAATGTTCCATCCATAAACGGGTTAAACATCTGCCACGGTTTTGAGAGGTAATAATCCACATGCGGATCGTAAAAAAGAATGTAACCAATACGCGCACCTAAAACAATGCCGATTTCAATCCAAATAAAATAGCTTTCCAACACTTGATTGGTAAATCCGAGGTTGTCGTGCTTGACAAACCATTTAGCCGTGTACAAAGCGCCCAGAAGAGCACACATATACATAATGCCGTACCAGTGCAATGAAACGGGGCCTAAGTTTAGAGCGATAGGGTCAAATTGGCTGTAAATATGATTCCAAAAATGCATTCAAATCCTTACATGTAAAACATATCAACGGATAGTAGCAAATTTGGCTTTAGAAGAGAATGAAGGATTGCAAGGAGTTTTTTTATACTCCTTACATGTAATATTATTTCACTTGGATTTGTTTGACTTCACTTTTCTCAATTTTGAGTTTTGGAAGCACTACTTCAAGCACACCGTTTTCACTGCTGGCTTCAATATTTTCAACATCAACATTTTCAGGCAGTGCAAAACTTCTCTGGAACTTTCCATAGCTACTTTCCACTTTGTAGTAGTCGCTCTCGTGGCGCTCTTCTTTGAAACTTCGCTCCCCTGAGATGACGATTTGATTTTCTTTGAGATCGATGTGAATATCCTCTTTTTTAACCCCTGGTAAATCCACTTCAACATGGTAAGCAAACTCGCCTTCTCTGGTACTCACCGTAGGTTTAAAGGCTGAGATATCACTCTCATCACTCTCTGTTGGATAGTAATTAAACAATCGACTCTCCAACGCTTTAAGCTCTTTATACGGATTAAATCGTGTAACTAACATGGTAAACTCCTCTATTTTTTTGAGAGAAGTTTAGTACATGTAAAAGCGTTTGTCTGCCACTTATGTGGCACAAAAAACCATTTTTCACGGCTTTTAAAAGCCTACGCTAAGCCGCTGTGGCGCTAAAGCTTGCCTCTTGCGAGGCAGAATGTGGTTTGTATTACGTTTATTCTTCAGGAAGGTGTTCGAGTAGGTTTTGGGAATCTTTGATGAAAATTTCTTTGCGTTTGATATCAATAAGCCCCTGTTTTTTAAGCGACTGAAGGTTACGATTGAGCACTTTTCGCACCGTTCCAACAAGGCTTGCGAGCTCTTCATGGGAGAGATTGTGAATCAGCTTAAGCGTCTGCTTGTCGCCATGTGTTTCGATATTTTTAGCGATCAATTTGACCAAGCGTGTGGTTGTATCATACAAGGAGAGATCGCTCGCCAACGTTTCAACCTCACGGAGCTGTTTAGCAATATAAGGTAAGAAAAGCTTATTGAACGAAGGTTTTGTCTCGATCCATTCACGGAAAAGTTCAATAGGGAATACAAGCAGTTTGACATCATCCAGTGCCATTGCCACATTTTCATGCACTTTAGCATCCAAAAGCGTGATGATGTCGTACATATCGCCATTCGTGAGTAGGTAAAGAATCTGCTCTTTTCCCGTCTCAAAGTTGATCTGCGAGATTTTCACCCGCCCTTCTAAGATCACAAAAAAATGTTCCAAGCACTCCTCAGGTCGCATCAAAATTTCGCCTTTTTTGACATGCACCACGCGTCCAAAACGTTCAATGTCCTCTTTGAGCTCTTGCTGTATTACATCCAGTGCATACATCACTCGTCCTTCACTTCGCCATCGACATACATCCATGCTTTACCAAAACGTTTAAAGCGAGAATGTTCTACATGTAAGCCTTCACGTCCGTCTTGCATGAAGGAAGCGCGAAAAGAGACTTTACCCACTTTATCGTTTTCTCCGCCTTGCCACACCTCGACAACGTCAAGTTTCGTCCATGCTAAACGTTTACATGTAAAAGCGATTTCTTCGCTCAAATTTTTAGTGCGATGGCTTGGATGCGTCGTTTCAAAAAGATACTCGACCAAGCCAAAAACAAAAGCAGCGTAGCGTGAACGCATCAGCGCCTCTGCCGTTGGTGCATTGCTGTTTTTGTGGTAGGATTCGCAACACTGCTCGTAGGTTTTCCCACTGCCACAGGGACAGAGATTTGCTTCTTTCATTCTTCCTCTTTGGGGTGTATTGAGTCAAATAGTATACAAATATTTCGTTAAATTTCCTCTTCTACGTAGGGCATTCAACAGATTTTGTGACGTGTTTGGCTATAATTTCTGCTTAATTATTACAAGGTTTTTTCGCAATGTATGCTACGATTTTTTCTCTCTGGAAACCATGGTTTCCTGTTATGGGCTTAACCATTTCAGCGTTTATTTTTAACACCACCGAATTTGCTCCTATCAGCCTTCTCACCGATATTGCAAGCGATTTTAAGATCAGTGAAGCCCACGCGGGAATTATGATGACCGTGTATGCGTGGATAGTTGCAGGGCTGTCTTTGCCGTTGATGCTTCTTACCAAAGACATGGAGCGTCGTCGCTTACTTCTGTTTTTATTTGTCCTGTTTATTGCCAGTCATATTCTCTCTGCTCTGGCGTGGAGCTTTTGGGTTTTGATGATTTCTCGTATTGGTATAGCACTTTCACATGCCGTGTTTTGGTCGATTACCGCTTCGCTGACGTACCGTTTAGCGCCTGAAGGTAAAAAAACAAAAGCGTTGGGTATTTTAGCGACAGGCACATCGCTTGCGATTGTTTTAGGCTTACCCCTTGGTCGCATTATTGGTCAAAGTTTAGGGTGGAGATCAACGTTTGGGGTCATTGGGTTCTTAGCATTTTTAATGCTCTTTGTTTTGATGAAAGTCTTACCACTGCTTCCGAGTGTCAATGCAGGCTCGCTCAAAAGCTTACCTCTTTTGATCAAACGTCCCGCACTCATGGGTGTTTATCTTTTAACGGCTTTAGCCATTACGGCACATTTTACCGCCTACTCTTACATTGAGCCTTTTGTGCAACAGATCGCCCACTTCAGTGCTAACTTTGCAACCATCACCCTCTTTATTTTTGGACTTGCAGGGCTTTTTGGAAGCACCATTTTTGCCTATTTTAAACACAAATACCCTTTTGCCATTATCGCTGGCGCACTTACAGCACTGTGCATCTGCTCACTCTTGATGCTCCCATTAGCGTCGCATATGGTTTTGTTTGGATTGAGTTGTTTTGTTTGGGGCATTGCCATTTGTCTGATTAGCCTTATTCTTCAGGTGACGGTTTTGGAACTCACGCCCGATGCCACCGATGTGGCGATGTCACTTTATTCGGGTATTTATAACATTGGTATCGGCGGAGGTGCTTTTGTGGGGAGTCTTGTCATCATCCATAGCTCAATGGCAGATGTAGGAATCGTTGGCGCTTTGTTTGGCAGTACCGCTTTACTGTTAGCCATTTGGATTTGGAAAACCTACCTTTTAAAACAAGTTTAGTCTTTACATGTAAAGACTAAACGACTCGGTTTCGACCTTGCTCTTTAGCTTCATACAGCGCTTTATCTGCTTTGTCAAAGACTTTGACGATGCTATCGTACTTTTCAAATTGCGCCACACCAAAACTGGCAGTCAAAGAGATGATTTCAGGAAATTCGTACGCATCAATGGCTTCACGCAATTTTTCTGCCAAATGTCTCGCGCCTATAATGTCCGTATCGTGGCAAATCAGCAAAAACTCTTCACCACCCCAACGCCCAAAAATATCGGTTTCGCGTTTTCCACGTGTCACAATTTTAGCAATGCTCTTCAAAACCTCATCACCACGTTTGTGCCCATAATTGTCGTTGACATGTTTAAAATGATCCAAATCAAACATAATAATTGAAAGAGGTAATTGATCGCGATCAAACAGTTTTTTCTCCTGCTCCAAAATGTCGTCCAGTTTTAAGCGGTTATGAATGCCTGTCAATTTATCAGTATTGGAGAGAATTTCTAGTTGAGTATTGTACTTTTTGAGTTGATACTGTCTGATCAGCACAATTATGATTATAATGCTAATGAAAAATACGGCGACATACAAAGAGGTATAATCCATACGCTCCTCAACATTCACCGATATCCATTTGTTCATAATTTGCTGATTTTTGGCGGCATCAATCGAATCAACTGCTTTTTCAAAGATCGAAAGCAACAGTGGCTCATCGTTGCGCGTTGCAACACCGAGCTCCCATTTGTCATCAAATTTTCCAACGATTTTGAGGGAACCATAATAATCTTTTTGAATTTGATACGCCACCGTAGCCAATGCGCCAATATAGCCAAAAAGTTTTTTCTGCTCTACTTGCCGTAACCCTTCTGCATCACTGCTTACTTCCACAAAGTGCATAGTAGGGTATCGCACTTTTAAAATCTCACTGTACGCATACCCTTTTGTAATACCAATAGCTTTGTCAGAAAGCATTCTTATGTCAGAGTAAAAAACCTTATCCATTGTTGAAACAAGGACAATAGGTATTTGCATATAAGGATGCGTGAAATTCATATACGTTCGACGCTCGGGTGTTGGCATTGCAAGGGAAAAAATATCGCACTTTCGCTCTTTGGCATACAGTAAAGATTCAGCCCATGTACGAGTAGGTACCAGTACAATAGGTATGCCAATAAACTTCTCCATCTCCTGCATATAATCCGCTGCCATTCCTACATGCTTACCCTTTTGATTCATTTCCAAAGGCATCCAATCAGGATCAATGCACATCGCAATGCGCTTTTTGTGTGCCAAATACATCTGCTCATCCAAGGAAAAGGCAAGCCTTACTTCTCTAGGTACAATACTTTTAGACCATTTGGATTTAAGGGCATCCAGCTCTTCTTGTGTCACACTCAGAAGCGCTTTATCGATGATGCTTTGCAATGGCTCATCTTCATGGTGCATCACAATATAAAGATTTTTATCGTTTAAATTTTGCAAGTTAAGCTTAGAGGCAATATGCAAATTGAGAAGCATCTCTTTGTTGATGACATATTGCGCGGTAAAGGCGTCATCCACTCCCGCATCAATCAAGCCAAACGCAACCGCTTCTAATACCTCTTTGGTTGTCTCATACTCCACTACTTTAATCTCAGGATACTCTTCTTTGAGATAGGTTGTTGAAACCCACCCTCTGCCCGCACCCACCGTTTTACCCTTTAAATCATGGATGGAGTGAATATCCTGACGCTTTGTTTGGGTAATCAGTGCTAAATCCATTGTGATAAATTTCGTGCTGTAGAGAAATTTGTGCTGTCTCTCTTCGGAGGGAATCAGCGGTTGCGCCACCATAATCTCTCTGTTTTTAAATTTCTCATACAGATTTGGCCATGTGTCACTGACAAAATTCAAATGCACACCGATTTTCTCGGCTAAAAGCTTCATATAATCAATGGCATACCCTTTGGCTTCGCCCTCCTCGTTAAAATCATACGGATACCAGTCGAGTTCATTGGTAACGCTGATGAGAGGATGTTCGGCAAGGTACACTTTTTCACGCTCGCTCAGTTCGATGTGAGGTGCCGTGTTGAATGCCTTTTGCTCCGCTGCTAAAGGGGTATATTTTCGTTTGATCTTTACATGTAAATCCGTCGGCATCGAATCAAGCATCTTGTTATATAACGAGATAAAGGCAGGCCAATCATTTGCCGTGCCAACTGACTGTTCTTCTGCGGTATAGCGTGAAAAATTCGAAATTTTAACGTTATCCAGATGATACGTTTTAACAAACATACTCATAATGGCAATATCACCAATAAAGCCATCTACGTGATGTTCATTCACGGCCCTCATGGCTGCAAGTGAATTGGGATACGTGATGTAAATAAAATGTGGATAATCCTTTTTTAACTTCTCATTTATCACATAATTTGGCACTACGGCCATTTTTCTAGGTGTTGAATCGAAAAAATTCTCTGATTTGAGGGTTGTAGGCGTGAGGAGTGAAAAGGGAAATGCGCAATAGGATTTACTAAAAAGCATCGTTTGCTTGAGCTCTCTATTGGGAGTTACTCTTAAAATCACATCAATGCCATCATGCGTTTTGACGCGCTTGAGTGCTTCTTCCCATGTCCCATCGGGCACATAATCAATTTTAAGATTAAAAGTAGACGCAAAAAATTTAATGTACTCAACGCTAATACCCGTATATTCGCCATTTTTCATAAATTGATACGGAGGAAGGTCTTTGGTGATACGAACGTTGAGTGTTTTGGTTTTATCAAGCCACGCTTGCTCACTCGGAGTAATATCAATAACCGATGCATGCACTAAGCTACACAAGGAGACAACAGCAAAAAGAAAAGAGATGACTGCTTTCATAGCATACCCCATTCAGGTAAAGTGTTCTGAAATCTAGTATACTAAAATTATTCTGTAATTAGGAAAATGAGTCTTTGTTTGGCTTTTACATGTAAAGAGTGTTACGCTTTGAGGGGATACGATTCTTGATTGATAAGTGCCAACACAGAGATAAACTCCTCTTCAATGGCATAAATGATTGTATACCCTTTGTAAATAAGATCACGTATATTTTTATCATCATGATAGATGGATTGTCTATATTTATAGGGCATTTCAAGCAATGCTTCACAACTTTTAAGAATGCCTTTTTGAAAGGCTTTTGCCGATGTTGGACTATCTAACGCTATAAACTGAATCTTTTTTTGAAGAGAAAGAACAAACTCTTTTTCAAACCTAAGCTTCATTGCTTAAAAGCTTCTCTACTTCTTCCAGTGAATAAAAGGTTGCTTCGTTATTTTTGAGTTTCTGAACCTGTGAGGCTACACATTTTTTATCTTCTTCAAATTTCAGTCGTGCGATTTCTTGTTGCACAAGCTCATCTATCTCATCATTACGCATAATCACAAAATCAAGCTTGTTATTTTTTAAAACACCAATTTTCGCCACTTCATGACTCGCCAACTTCGCAAGCACACTACCAAAATTCTTCGCGACATCAGTACTGCTCATCAATTCATTGGGTTTGTAGGTTAGCATTTTATTCCTCGTTATTATACGGATAATCTTGTGGATAATTATAGTTTAATGAGGAATTTGTGTCAAGTAGAAGGAAGTTATCTAGCCAAAATGGCTAGATAACATTTTATGTGTATCTAACGAAAACGGCCGTTATTTTTTTAACAATAGGTAAAATAAGTAACAGCGTTGGAAAAGCAATCAACCATGAAATCGCCCAAGAGCTCATCCAAAGATTGATAAACTGGTATGTCAAACCCGAAACCCTTATCGTGCTGATGAACGAAACAAGCATCGACATTAAGACAGAGAGGAAAAACGGCATAACGATTCCGCTGTATTTAGCGGGAAGCTTTGGTATACCGAAAACGATGGTGGGAGGTGTATGAGAAGATTGACTCATAAAGCATCCTTTGCAAATAACCGGCTATCAAGGCGCTCTTCATGTTATGACACATAACATAAAGTTCATCCCCGGACAAACCGGTAGAAGTTAGCGCATTGGTTAACGTTAAATGCTTACGGCATACTTTATATAAAATTTGCACCACTATTATAGCAAAAATTTGTATTAACGATAAAGGTGTCAAGTAGATTAAATAGTTAAGGTCGAAAATTTCGACCTTAACTTACCCTTCTCTTAACGCTTTAGCAATCAATTCAATCGGATTTTTAAAGATGACATCCACTTTTTGTCCATGCATGGCGTCGCTGAGTTGCATGCGACAGGCGCTGCATTCTGCACTGACGTACTCTGCACCTGTTTCTTTAATCATTGCGGCTTTTGGGAGTCCTGCGGCTTTGGCGAAGCGGTATTTTTCAGTTTGCATGGTAACACCACCAAATCCACAACAGCGATTCGGGTCGCTCATCTCTATCATGACGTAATTTTTTGAGAGTAAGTTTCGTGGTTCTTTCCAAACGCCTTGCATTTTGCGTGCGTGGCATGGGTCGTGGTAGGTGATCGTTTCAGTTCTTCGAGATTTAGTGGCTAAGATTTCAGCTAAGTTGGTCTTTTTCTCTAAGTATTCCGTTGCCAAAAAGATGTGAGGTTTGATGGCAATGGCACGTGCTTTCCACTCAGGTTGGTCGTGGAAGAAATGCGCGTAGTCTTCTTTGATCATCGCGCTACAGGTTGCTTCGGGAATGATGATGGCGTCGAGTTCGTTTACAAAACTTTCGATGTATTCGATGTTAAATTTTGCGAGGAAATCCACGCTGTCAAAATCGCCCGTAAAGTATTGCGGAGCGCCACAGCATTTTTGTTGTTTGATAAGGTATGCGTCGATCTGCAACTCTTTTAAAATTTCCAAAAGAGACTTGCCGATGTCGGTGTACATGTAATTGGCTAAACAGCCAATGAAAATGCCCACTTTGCCTTTGCCACCGTTACGAATGACATCGGGATGAGAGTTCAGAAAGGTCTTTTTTGCGAGGCTTGGGAAAAGTCTGTCCATTTTGATGATCGGGAAGTCTCTCAGATACATTGAGCTTTGTTTGCCCACCATCTTAAATCCACAGGTTTGGAACATAAAGCCAAAGCGCGCGAGAACGTCCATAATGTTACGGTTGCGAAGCAAGAAGAAAGCGAGTTTTTTGTACCACGCAAGCCCAAATTTCTTGCGAATGTCGTTACGTGCTTGCTCTATGAGCATATCCACAGGCAAATCATTCGGACAAACATCCACACAATTGGTACATAAAAAACAGCTCTCAAAAATGTTTTTTGCGTTTTTGTCCAGCTCTAATTCACCTCGTTGGTACGCACCAAGAAGGTCAAGAAAACCTCTTGGACTGGTGACCTCATCACGGTTAACTTCGTGAATTGTACACACAGGGATACACTTACCGCACTTGACACACGCATCGCTCGTTACATTAAAATTAAACATCTGTTACACCGTTTTACTGAAGCGTCGTAGCTCTTCAGGGATTTTTTGGAGGTATGCATCAAAAGGCATCACGATGTTGCGAATCAGCAATGTACCTGTTGTATTGACGAATATTTTTTTAGCCACTCTATCAACAACCACTAACTCTTCTTTCTCAAAAGGAGCAAGGGCGGCTACCGCATCGGCAAAATAGTCAAAGAAGTCAATACCAAACGCCTGCTCAATGCCAGCGATGTTGAGTTTAAAATTGCTCATCATTTCCATGATGACTGCTTTTCTAAGGACATCATCATCATTGAGTGTCAGGCCTCGATGCACGGGCAAAACACCTGCATCTATAGCTTTTTCGTACGCGTCCATCTCTTTAAAGTTTTGAACATAGTGATTCAAACCTTCGCCGATGCTCGTCAAACCAATGCCGATTAAGTCCGCACCACCTTTGGTCGTGTAGCCTTGGAAATTACGGTGCAATTCGCCTTTTTCGATGGCTAAGAAAAGCTCATCATCAGGTTTTGCAAAGTGATCCATACCGATCATTTTATAGCCATTTGACTCTAAATAGTCGATGGTATAGCGCATAATGGCAAGCTTGACACTCGGATGCGGAAGCGTTGTCTCATCGATCTTGCGCATCGTTTTTTTCATCCACGGCACATGCGCGTAGTTAAACACTGCCAAACGACTTGGGTCAAGTGATACTGCTAAACGCAATGTCTCTTGAAACGTCTCAAAGGTTTGATACGGAAGTCCGTAAATCAAATCCATATTGATCGACTTAATGCCTGAGCTTTTTGCCATTTTAACGACATTGTTTGTCACTTCGTAAGGTTGGATGCGGTGGATCGCTTTTTGAACCTCATCGTTGAAGTCTTGCACGCCATAACTGACACGGTTAAACCCGTTACATGTAAGAACATCTAACTGCTCTTTGGTTAAGTAGCGAGGGTCGATTTCACAGCTGATCTCAGCATCTTTGGCAAAGTTTTTGAAGTGAGATTTGATAGAACCAATAATGCGCTCCAATTGTGGCGCGCTAAAAAAAGTCGGTGTTCCTCCACCAAAGTGCATCTGAATCACTTCACGAGACGTATCAAGGTGCTGAGACAGTAGCTCTAATTCGCGCTCCAAATAGTCAATATAACGCTCTTTCTTGTCTTCCTTGCTGGTGTAAACGACGTTACACCCACAGAAATAACAGGCACTTCGGCAAAATGGGAGGTGAAAATAAAGTGAAAGCTTACGGCTCTTATCTTGGGTTGCCAAAATATTCTCATAACTTTGGTGCGTAAAGCCCTCATGAAACTCAGGGGCCGTTGGGTAACTTGTATACCGAGGCCCCGCTTTGGAGTACTTGGCAAATTTATCAAAATCAATCATGCTTCATCCTAGCGCTGTGTCGCGCTGATAATACTCGCCCCTTCAGGCAAATAGAGATCTTTGATGTCTAAAAAGAGATTTGGATGATCTTTTTTGATCTTTTTGATCAATTTATCAAAATCAACCTCTCTTTTTTTACTCTTATCAATCTCTTCCATGGCCACCGTCCAGACATCGTGAAAATCCAGTGGCAATTGCTGCAAAATACTCTTCTCAAGTTTAAGAAGAAGTGTCTCTTGCTCCGCTTTTTTAAAGTGCTCTATCATTTTGCTAAGCGTATCAATAGAGAGAAGTGCATGGAGTTTTTGGTTCTCATCATACACGAGCCATGGCTCTTTGGCATTATCCCATGAACCATTTTTGAGGCGCAAAAGTTTTGTACTTTCAGCCTCATTGGGCACGATCTCTAAAACCGTTTGTTCTTTTTGTTTGCTGACGCTTAAACCCTTAGAAATTTTTTCTATCATCTTGAACTCTTTTTTTCGTTTAAATTCCATTAGCTGTTTCTGTGCCTATCAAGCCATACCATCACGGCTTTTTGGGCATGAAGTCTATTTTCTGCCTCATCAAAAATCTCATCAGCATGCGCTTCAAAGACACTCTCACTTACTTCATAGTCGCGGTACGCTGGCAAGCAGTGTAAAAACATCGCATCATCATCTGCTAAACTCATCATCGCATCATCAACCATGTAGCCTTGAAAATCTGCCACACGTTTTGCTTTTTCAGCCTCTTGTCCCATGGAAACCCATGTGTCTGTTGTGACAACCGTTGCACCTTTGATTGCCTCTTTTGGGTCATTGCCGATAGAAATTACCGCACCGCTCTCTTGTGCAAAAGTAAGTGCTTCGTTTAAAATTGTAGCATCGACTTCATACCCTTTTGGCGTAGCGATGCGAAGCTCAAACCCAAGTTTAGAAGCCATCATTAACCATGAATGGGTCATGTTGTTACCATCTCCAACGTACGCGACGATTGGGTTTTTATCTTTTTTATACTCGACCATTGTGAGGTAATCTGCCATCAACTGAACAGGATGGTATGCATCACTGAGTCCGCTAATAACTGGCACACGTGAATAGGCGGCAAACTCTTCGAGCGTGCTTTGTGCAAACGTTCTTATCATCACCATGTCGACCATGCGACTAATGACACGCGCTGTATCTTTCATAGGCTCACCGCGTCCGAGTTGCAAGTCGTTGGAAGAGAGAAACAAGCCCACGCCTCCAAGCTGATGAATACCCACTTCAAAACTGACACGTGTTCGTGTTGAGCTTTTTTCAAAAATCATCCCTAAGGTTTGATTTTCAAGGTACGGTTTATATTTGCCTTTTTTGGCTTGTTTTTTAATTTTAATAGCAAGATCAATAATCTCTAAAATTTCCGCTTTCGTAAAATCTTTGAGTGTTAAAAAATGTCTCATATCGAATGTCTCCTTTTATTTGGGCAAAGCCCACATAAAATTCCCCGCACTAAAGCTTACGCTTTGCGTAGAATTTACTTTCTCCTTAAAACTTCGGCTACTTCTTTTGCGTGGTAACTGATGATAATGTCAGCCCCTGCACGTTTAAACGCAATCATCGTTTCCATCATGACACGCTCATAATCAATCACGCCCGCTTTTGCAGCCGCTTTAAGAAGCGCATATTCACCACTGACGTTATAAATACACAAAGGCGTTGATGTTGCGTTGCGTACATCACGCACAATGTCTAAATACGCAAGCGCTGGTTTAACCATCAAAATGTCCGCACCTTGCATCTCATCTTCCACGGATTCGGCAATCGCTTCTCTGCGGTTCGCTGGATCCATTTGGTAGGTTTTACGATCGCCAAAACTTGGAGCAGACTCAGCCACATCACGGAAAGGTCCATAATAAGCACTGGCAAATTTAGTCGAGTAACTCATGATTGGAAGGTTGATAAACCCTTCGCCATCCAATGCATCACGTAACGCTTCGATCATACCGTCCATCATGCCAGAAGGTGCGATCATATCTGCACCTGCATGCGCATGAACGAGCGCTTGTTTGGCTAAAATTTCGAGTGTCGCATCGTTATCGACACTCTCGTGTTCCATATCTAATATACCACAATGTCCGTGATCTGTAAATTCACAAAAACAAAGATCGGTAACCACAAACATCTTTGGGTAGGCTTTTTTAACGGCTTTAATCGTACTCGCAATAATGCCATGCTCACAAAGGGCATCGCTTCCCACGCTATCTTTAACCTCAGGAATCCCAAATAAAATAATGGAATTAATGCCAAGTTCTTGCAAAACACCACACTCTTTGACAATTTCGTCAATGCTCATCTGAAAAACGCCAGGCATCGAGCTAATCTCTTTTTTAATGCCTTCGCCATTTTTGGCAAACAACGGATAGATAAAATCGTCCACACTCAATGTTGTTTCGCGCACAAGGGAGCGAAGTGTTGTATTCATTCTAAGTCTTCTAAATCGCTTAAACATTTTTTTGCCTTATCTTGGTTAAAATTAGACCTCGTTATAAAAAGTAGTGATTTTAGCATAACTGGATATAAAAGAAAATGAAAATAGAAATTTCTGAGATTGCGAACCTCCCATCACGTTTTGGGACGTTTAAAATCCAATCGTTTAAAGAGGGCATTAAAGAGCATTTGGTCATTTTTAAAGAGCCTTTAGGAGAGATTCCCTTAGTCCGTGTTCACAGTGAATGTTTAACAGGGGACAGCATAGGAAGTCTTAAATGTGACTGTCGCGATCAGCTTGAATTTGCACTCAAAACAGTCGAACAAAATGGCGGAATGGTTATTTATTTACGTCAGGAAGGTAGAAACATTGGACTGCTAAATAAAGTCAATGCCTACGCTTTGCAAGATAAAGGCTTTAATACCATCGAAGCAAACCATCAACTTGGTTTTTTAGATGATGAGCGCACGTATGAGATGGTTGAGTATATTTTGGACTATTTTAAGATCAAAAGAATCAAGCTTCTCACCAACAATCCTAAGAAAATTGAGAGTTTGAAACATATTGACATTGTTGAGCGAATTCCTGTGATTATCCCTTCTAATAAGTTTAATGCAGGCTATTTGAAAACGAAAAAAGAACAAATGGGACATCTTCTTTAGGAGACACGATGATACGTAATGCCACGATTGAAGACAGTGACAGTATGGTTGAACTTCTTACCCAACTTGGCTATGCCGATACCCAACGTTTTATCAAAGTACGCATTGGGGAGCTCTTAGAAAATCCTGATGCCATGTTACTTTGCTACGAAGTGGAAGGCAAAGTGAGTGCACTTCTGTCTTTACATGTCATTCCTCAAATCGCCCTTTTGGGCTCTTTTTTGCGCATCAGTTATTTTGTTGTCGACGAACATGCGCGCTCACACAACATTGGTGCGAAGTTTGAAGCCTATGCCTCACAGATTGCCAAAGAGAGAGGATGCGATCGCATCGAAGTGCATTGCAATGAAAGACGCACAGATGCGCATCGTTTTTACATGCGTCAAGGCTATGTTGAATCCCCCAAATATTTTATAAAACAGATCACCTTTTAGAGGAGCTTTCATGTTAAAAGAGTTTCGTGATTTTTTGCTTAAAGGCAATGTTGTTGATATGGCAGTTGGTTTTATCTTTGGTGCAGCCTTTGCAACCATTGTCAAATCACTCGTTTCCAATGTGATTATGCCACCAATTGGTCTGCTATTGGGAAATGTTGATTTCTCTTCCCTTTTCATTGCGATGGATGGCAAAACCTATGCCTCGTTAGCGGATTTGGAAAAAGCAGGAGCACCTGCGATTAAACTGGGTGTATTTTTCAATGATTTAACGTCATTTGTTATTTTGGGATTTGTCATGTTTATGATGATCAAGGGGTATTCAAAAATTGCACCTAAAAAAGTGCCTGAAGCAGTTACGAAAGCGTGTCCTGAGTGTGCAATGAATATTCCTGTTGCGGCTAAAAAATGCCCTTATTGTGCGAGTGTTCAAGAGTAGAAAAGCGTTTACATGTAAAGCAGAAACGCTTTACATGTAAACATCGAAGAGACCGCGTTACGCTTTTAAATTTGCGTTAGCAAAATCCCAATTGACTAAATTCTTCAAGAAAATATCCAAATAATCAGCACGCTTGTTTTGATAATCCAGATAATACGCATGTTCCCATACGTCGACCGTCAAAATCGCTTTTTGATCATGCGCTAGAGGTGTGTCTGCATTGGCTGTTTTGGTGATTTTAAGTTTTCCACCCTCTAGCACAAGCCAGGCCCAACCGCTACCAAATTGTGTCAATCCCGCATTTTTAAAGGCTTCAGCAAATGCTTCAAAACTTCCAAAATCTTCTGTGATTTTAGAAGCAATAGCACCACTTGGTGCTCCACCGCCGCTTTTTTTCATAGAGTTCCAATAAAAAGTGTGGTTCCACACTTGAGCGGCATTGTTAAAAATACCCATTTTTTCAGGTTTATTGGCAACCGCTAGAATGATCTTCTCAAGACTCTCCGCAGCGAGTTCGCTGTCTTTAATCAGGTTATTCAGATTGGTAACATACGTCTGATGATGTTTGCCATAATGAAAAGAGAGGGTATTGGCTGTGATGTAAGGTTCTAATGCATTCGCTTCGTAAGGAAGTGCCGGTAAAGTAATAGCCATAAAAAACTCCTTTGTCTAAAATTTAGAGATGCTTCATTCTACTGCGACTTAGTAAATGGACGCTAAATATTTCCATCTAATTTTAATTTTTAGCTAAAACGGAATAACTCTTTTTTAATATTTTATCTTAAGTAATTTCGTCTACTTTTGATGTATACTTTTCGTACATTCTTTCATACAAGGAGTTTACAATGAAGCGAAGAGATGCCCTTAAAGTTGCTGCACTTGCAGTCTTATCTACAACGGTTGCTAGCGCATATGATGAAAAACTTATTGTCAATAAACAAGCTATGAGTATTAAAGATCCCGCCAATCCAACCGAACTCGAGCTCAAACACTCTCCTGAAATTACCTTAGGCGACGTTGATAAAACTGGCTTTACGTTGGTTGAAGTTAACATCGGACAAAAAGGGGTTATTCACCCAAGCGTTGAAAAACACTGGATTTATGAAATTGATCTTTTGGCAGATGAACACAAAGTTGCAACGGTCTCTTTAGAGCCTATAACTGCAAGAGGCTACCTTAGCGCACGTGTCGATCTTAAAACGGTTAAAACGCTCACAGCCATTTCACGCTGTAATATCCATGGAAGCTACACAGCATCTATCAAAGTTTCCTAAATTCTCACATCTTCGCAAAGGTTGAAAGCCTTTACGAAGATGTCATCTCACAAAAAAACGTTTTCATACTTCGTCTGAATCATCCTCATTTTCAAAGATTAACCGCTCATTAATGGCTATTTTGATACTATAAGTCTTTAAATGACACATAAGGTTTTTGGCAATGGCTGCATATGAGCTTCCTGATACATTTTGGCACGATGTGGATCTGTTTTCCACCCTTTTGCTGCAGTACAACCAAACACACAACATCTCTGGGGCTAAAACCAAAGAGGTTGTATTGAAAAATGTTGACGATAGTATCTACCCTTTGCAGTATTTACATGTAAATGAACTAAAGCATGCGATTGATATCGGAACAGGGGCTGGATTTCCAGGTTTTTTACTGGCTTTGGCTTTGCCACATGTTCATTTTACACTGTTTGAACCGATTGCAAAGAAAAGTGCTTTCTTGCATTTGGCCAAAACAACATTAGAACTTAAAAATGTCGATATATCCACCAACAGAGTTGAAAAAGTGCCACCTTTTCCAGTAGATCTTATCAGTTCGCGCGCCGTGACCAACACCAAAATGTTGGTAAAATTGTGCAAGAATTTTATTGATCCTCACACAACGCTTCTGTTTTATAAAGGCGAATTGGTAGATGAAGAGATCAAAGGGCTTCAAAATTGCCACGTCTATCAAAGAGACAAACGCTATTATCTTGTAATGAAGGATGTTAATGTTAGTTAAACTTATACTGTTTGTGGGTGTCATTTTTCTAATTTATATCTTTTTTTTCAAAAATAGCCGTAAGGACGATATTAAAAAAAGTGCCTCTAAAAAAGTTCTAGAGGGTGAAACGATGGTCGAGTGCCACGCGTGTTCAACCTTTATTAGCCACAAAGAGGCTATCATCAAAGATGGTCTTTTTTACTGCTCGAAAGAGTGCGCAAGGTTGCCATAATGATACTTATCGGTCATGAACTTATTCCCAGTGAGCCTTTTTACCAAGTTGCCTCTATTGAAGAGATTGCCAAAACACCTTCACAAGGCGTGGTTCTGTTTGATTTCGAACCTGCACTCGCAACCTATTGTGAAGAACAAGAGCTTGTATTTGCTTTACATGTAAGGCATATTAAAGAGCTTATTTTTGCAAATGCCTTAGGCGCTTCTTACTTTGTCGTCGATAAAAGTCTCGCCTTGCATGCGCAAAAAATTGCCGATGATTACCTGTTTGATGGAAAGGTATTGCTTTTAAGTAATGATGAAAACGAGATCGAATTTGCAGCGTCACATGCAATCGATGGCATCTTATTTGAAACCGGTATTAAATCACTTTAAATCGAGGGCGTATGGGGAAAAAATACTATTTAATTCTAGCTTCCATTAGTACATTTCTTTACTGGTTTCTTGATAGCTATATTATTGCTTCTTTGCATGATACCTCGTTGATCAATGAGATGTTGCTTCAAACACCTCATACGCTTATTTTTATTAAAATTCTGACAGCGGGGCTTATTTTTACGCTGACACTGACCCCGCTGTTTTTCACACAACGCGTGCAAAACGATGCCAAAATGCCCTTTGATGAATTCGGAGAGTTACAGCGCATTGCCGATATTCTCTTCTCGTCACTCTCTACTAAAATTAACGTTATGAAGGCGCTCGAAATTTTGGAAGAGCGTTTACATCTTGAATCAAGCATTCTCTTTATCTATAACAAAGAGACATTAACGCTTTACAATGAAAATGAATTTATTAAAGCTTCTTTTCGTTCCAAAGAGATTTTACCCTTTCAAACCAATTCCGCAAGAAGTGCTGTTGAAACCTTTGCCATTAGCTGCTTTTTAGAAAAACGCCTTACCTCACACGAGAGTGTTAAGCTGGAGAAAAAACAGGTCACTCTTTTTAGCTTTGCCTTGCAAGAACAACGCAGTGCAACACCGTTTGGCAATTTAATACTGGCAAGTAGCGATCCACAAATGGTTGAGCACGCTCAAAGCATGATTGAGAGATTTGCACAAATGCTGACATTCGCGCTTTCATTGGATACGAAGAAAGACCTTTTACATAATTTAAATACGCAATATGCCAGCGATCCCCTTGGCCCTTTTGATAAAATACTCAATATCATGAATTTTTCCAAATTGCAAGAGCATATTGACCAAGAGTATAAACGTCACAAACGTTACCATACCGCTTTAACACTCGTCCTCATTGATGTGACCATGCTTAAAAACTTGAGTAAAGTTTTTCCTGCGGAAGTGGTCACCAGTGTTAAAAAAGATTTTATTCAATTGATACAAAAGAACACACGTGAAGTGGATATTTTTGGAAAATGGACCAACGATCAGTTTGCACTGCTTTTACCCGATGTTGATTTTCGTGCGGGTCAGAAAGTAGCTACCAAACTCCAAGCCGCTTTGGATGAGACAAAATTTGCCAGAGTTGGAAAACTCAGTTGTAGCTATGGGATTACCTCAATTTCACCCAAAGACACCATTGCAAGCTTCAAAGCAAGAGCTGAGAACGCACTCGCCTCAGCATCTATGAAAGAGGGAAATGCCATTGAAGTCAAACTTCAAATGACAGATGTTTAAATCACGACGCGCTTTAATGCAGGATAGAGTTTTGTGATAATTTCATAGCTAATAGTATTGAATTGCTCCGCTAAAGGGTTTGCATCATCAAACATACATACGTTAGGAGCATCGCCACCGAGGCAAAAACTGTCCATTGACATACGCCCTTTGCTGAAACTGCCATCTGCCATTTTAATCGGACGAGAACCATCAAAACGGAAAAAACCATCGCCATACCCAATATCATACGTTGAAATCAGTTCATCTTCTTTCGCTTCATATACCCCACCATAATTAACACGCTCACCTTTTTTCAAGATACGTGAGCTCAGTTTTTCTGCCCACAGCGCTAAAACGGGTTTTAGATCATATGTGGCAATAAGAGGATGCAGCGTGGTGTAGCCATACATCGCAATACCTGAGCGCGCATAATCATCGCTACCGATGGAGCTCACACGCAAGAGGGCTGCTGAATTACACGAATGAAAGGCAATAAAAGGCATGGCATACGTTTGGGCTATCGCTTTGATTTTCACTTTGGCTCGCTCAAAATTGGCGCGTTGCCAAAAGAGTTCACCGCTCAGCTCGTCGGCACTTCTAAAATGGGTAAAAACACCTTTAAGACGCATTTCTTTCTCATGGATAAGTTCCATTGCCGCTTCAATTTGCGCTTCTTTAATACCATTGCGGTGCATCCCTGAATCAATACTCAGATGAATTGAAGCACCTCTAGGCAAGGCTTGAAGCGCTTCATATGAATGGGTTGCAAGCGAGATAGAAGGCGAAAGTGTTTTACATGTAGGATGATCTACTAAAACCAAAACCTCTTCAAACAAGTCATCAATACTCTCTGCCTCTTCGATATTTTTAACCGCTGCACGAAGCAGACCGTACTCGTGAGCCAACGTGGCCATGGTTCTAAGATCATGTCCATACGCATTGTCTTTTAAAACCGCCATGAGCTTTGTTTTGCCCCCAGCCTTTGCACACAAAAGATCAAGATTATGAAAAAAGTGCGCTTTATTCAGTGTAATAAATGCCATTGTTTTACGCTTTCACCCCAAAATTACGGATTACAAACCCTCTGATTTTACGAGCTTGGTAATCAAGTTTATAAAAATATTCGTAGACTGCTTTTGCATCCAGTGTTGGATGATTGGAAAAATCAAAGGCGATGCCTTTGTTATCTTTTGGAACATGCTCATCGATATACGCCATAAAAGCATCTCTCGCATCGATGAGTTTTGCAAGTTCTGTATCGATCTCTATTTCATGTGGATTCATTGCTTATCCTTATTTCTCAGCCAAAACTTGCATTTTATCACCTACAAGCTCAATGTAAAGCTCTTTATCGCCTTTAGAGGAGAACGAAGGACTTTTGTAGGTTTGATAAAACGAAATCTTAAAGAGTTTACGATCATCCGTCGTTGGATAAGGAGAAATACTCATATTCTCAAACAGAATCATTTTATTTTCTTTACGTGAAAAAATCTGTTTTTTCATATTTGAAAATTGAACTTTACCAGAACCATCTGATTTTTTAAAATCATTGGAGTAAAAATTCAAATAAGCATTCGTATCACTGACTCTCCATGCACGCTGCCATTTGTAAACTTCACTTAAAATGCTAGCGACTTGTTCACGCGTCATTTTAGGTACTTTTGATTCCCCAATAATCACAACGGCACTTTGCGCATTGATTTCAGTATCAAGAGACAAAATAGCGTCGTTTTCCATAACAACGCATCCTTTACTTAAATCATCTCTGTCTTTACCATCAAGAGGTTTACCGTGTATCCAAATACCATCACCGCTCTTACTTCTTAAAACATCAAAAAGGTTTGGATAAGAAAGTGAGAACGCCAATGGCCCGTAAAATTGATTGGTTGGTTTAAAGCGTTTCGTGATTTCATACACACCTACAGGCGTTTTCAAATCGCCTCGTTTGACTTTATCACCACTTTTACCCATAATAACATCTTCATGCTCACGCACTAATTTTAAACCGTCTTCTTCTATATGAAAAATTTCACAACGTTTTTTCTCTTTTTCACAGACAATGAGTGATTCTACATCTTGATAGTAGCCGTAACTGACATCAACGCCTTTGAGGTGTTTCAACCAATGATCACGCGATACGCCCTCTTTCTCTGTCGGTGTTCTAGGCTTGACAAAGAGTTTTTGTCCTAATTTGACAGTAGGTTCTTTTACAACAACCTCTTTCTCTTTTTTAACCTCTTTGACCGCCACTGCTTTAACCTCTTTGGGTTCAAACTCTTTTTTGAGAAAGTCCTCTACCGCGTTAATGCCCTTCGTTTTGTAAATTTTATAAATATCCTCAGCTGTAACCGCGCTCGCCGCATATAAGGCAAGAGCAAACAGAGACAAAAAGACCAAATAGCGCATATATCCCCTCTTTAATAGACGTTTACTGCCCGTGACTGAAGTAAAGCCTAATTCAATTTTTTGGAGGCTATTCTATAAAAATTTCACTTAAGAGCTCCTCTTTTGACGAATCAAAATTGATTTTCTTTTTTTACGTACATTTTAAAATTCTTTGGCTATCATGAATTTATCGAACTTCAATGAAAGATACGCCCATGTCATTAGAACTTATTTTAGCTTCTTCGATCGTCTCTTTACTGGTCATTCTTCTTCCGACACTATTTCTATTGAGCCGAAAACTGGGACCTTCCAACACAAACAATAAAGCCAAAAACAGTGTGTACGAAAGTGGCATTAGTTTTCCCGTTGGCAACAGCGAAAGTCGCTTTAGCGCCAAATTTTATCTGGTGGCTATTTTATTTGTTCTCTTTGATGTTGAGATTGTCTTCATGTTTCCCTGGGCAGTTAATGTCAGAGAACTCTCACTTTTTGGACTCTTTGAAATGTTTACCTTTATTGGTTTGCTTCTCTTAGGGCTTATTTATATCTACCGTATCAAGGCTCTCTCATGGCAGTAGGCGCAGAAGCAATCTTTGGCGAAAGCCTCATTACCACCAAACTTGACAGTGCCATTTCGTGGGCACGCGAATCCTCCATGTGGCCGTATGTTTTTGGAACCGCCTGTTGTGCCATCGAATTTATGAGTGTGGCGAGTAGCAAATACGACATCTCCCGTTTTGGGGCAGAAGTCGTGCGTTTTTCCCCTCGTCAAGCGGACTTGCTCATTGTTGCAGGCACAGTCAGTTACAAACAAGCACCGATTTTAAAAAAGATTTACGATCAGATGAGTGAACCCAAGTGGGTGATTAGTGCAGGAGCGTGCGCGTGCAGTGGTGGTTTTTATGACAACTACACCACGCTTCAAGGCATCGACAGCGTCATTCCTGTGGACGTCTATGTCGCAGGTTGCCCGCCTCGTCCTGAAGCTTTTTTAGATGCGCTTTTGGAGATTCAAAAAATTCAAGCCAGCCAAAGCCTTTTAGACGATCGTGCCAAACGCGTTTTTAAAGGGGTGCTTGATGTCTAAATCTTTTAAAGAGCGTTTTGCTGCCGATTATACACTGGATGCGTATGGTGCATTTGTCATCGATAAAGAGCTCATTTTAAAAGCCTTACAAACGCTTTTTGATGAGGATGGATACACTTTTTTGGTCGATATCACCGCGATAGATTATTTACATGTAAACAATCAAAAAGAACGTTTTGCCCTCATCTATCTTGTGCGCGATCACAACTTTCAAAACCTCATCACGCTGAAAACCTACATCGACAGCTCACTTGCGACCCAAAGCGTTACCTCTTTGTTTAAAAGTGCCAATTGGGTAGAGCGCGAAATTTGGGATCAGTACGGTATTCACTTTAAAAATCACCCGAATCTCAAACGCATTTTAAATCATAAAGAGTTTGTGGGACATCCTTTGCGCAAAGATTATCCGATCACACAAGGGCAACTCTGTCATCAAAGCGATAGTTT
>Ga0302286_10000217_pt1 | contig 47528 bp, 36 predicted proteins | sample III_Fen_E2_3_FD_198765 | JGI IMG/M metagenome (GOLD analysis project Ga0302286, IMG submission 198765) | Peat permafrost microbial communities from Stordalen Mire near Abisko, Sweden - III_Fen_E2_3 | ecosystem: Environmental > Terrestrial > Soil > Wetlands > Permafrost | place: Sweden: Abisko...
TGAAGGTTTTGTAAACAAGTTGAAGACAATAAAACGTATGCTTTATGGTAGAGCCAGTTTAGAGTTGCTAAAGCGAAAAATGTACCTGACAGGAAATTCTTTTTTCAACTAAATTGCAAAAGAGCCACCAGATTTAGTAATAACCCAAAAACTGTAAACCCAATTCAGTATAGGTCAACTTTTTCACAAAACAGAAATGACCTGAAAAAAACACCTTGGTGTTCGACAGGAAACACCTTATGTTTTGAGGGAAAACACCTTGGTGTTTTGCTTCGAACACCTTGGTGTTTAGACCAAAACACCTTATGGTTTGGAGTAACTCACCTTGGTGTTTTTTTTTGAAAACCAACTCACTTTTTTAGATTGCATAAATATAACAAAAATAGCTCATAAATATACAGACTTAAAAAAGCATCATCAACCTGTTTTATATTTTATCTGGTCTTGATTTTAATTACTTGATCCGAAAGTCCATCAATAGTAGCTTTTAAAACAGCTTTTCCGGACTTTTTAGTACTTTGCAGAATAACCAGACACTTCCCGTTAAACAAATGGCGTTCAGGTAATTTCAACGAAGCATGATCATTCTGGTTTCCGTTGTCAGTACCAACAATATTACACTCACCGGTAATGCTGAAATAGACCATTTGATTGGCATTTGGAACCACATTCCCGTCCTTGTCAAGCACCTCAACCGTAATAAATGACAAATCCTTGCCGTCAGCATTAATTTTTGGACGATCTGCCGTAAGACGAATACAGGCGGCAGATCCTGTTGTCTTGATTTCACGGGTCAAAACCTCTTTGCCATTTTTACGGGAGACAGCTTTAAGTGTTCCGGGCACAAAAGGCACACGCCACCACACATGAAGAGCATCACCAATTTTGCTCTTCTTGCCTAACGATTTACCATTCAAATATAACTCCACTTCATCGGCATTGTTATAATAAGCCCAGACATCAACAACCTGGCCAGGATTCCAGTTCCAGTGCGGAAAAATATGCAGCACATCTTTCGTGGTCCATTCACTTTGATACATGTAATAAATATCTTTGGGGAAGCCCGCCATATCGACTATACCAAAAAAGGAACTACGGGAAGGCCAGCTATACGGTGTAGGTTCGCCAAGATAATCAAAACCCGTCCAAATAAATTGCCCACACACGTTATCATGCGCTTTTACCATTTTCCAGGTTTCTTCATGGGTCGAGCCCCAGGGAGCATGGCAATTATCATAGGCAGAGCACTGTTGATTGAGACTTGATAAAGTTTTATCCCAGGTTTCAGGCCAGATATTTATGCTATCTGAGGGCATCAAATAAAAGCCCCTTGTTTGTAAAGATGAAACAGATTCACTTAATAAAAATGGTTTTGTAGGGAAACGTTTTTTTATACCAGGAATTTCATTGTGATGATAGTTAAACCCGATCAAATCAAAAGCACCTGATTTGAGCAATGGATTTTGTGCTCCCGTTTCACTACAAGCAGCCGTAACAGGACGCGTCTGGTCTTTGGCTTTAACAATATGGACCAAACGGTCTGTAAGCCTAACATTAACTTCAATGGCCTCAGACCATTGCTCAACAATCTCATTACCAATGCTCCATATAAAAACAGAAGGATGGTTCCTGTCACGAAGAATCATGTCTGTCAGATCACGCTCATACCATTGAGGAAAATCAGAAGAATAATCATACGTTGTTTTACTTTTCGCCCACATGTCAAAAGCCTCATCCATAACAATAAACCCCATTTTATCACAGAGATTCAATAATTCGGGTGCAGGAGGATTATGGGAGCAGCGAATGGCATTGCAACCCATTTCTTTCAAAATCTCCAACTGGCGTTCAATGGCGCGTGTATTGACGGCAGCACCCAATGCACCTAAATCATGATGATTGCATACGCCATTGATTTTTACATGTTTTCCGTTCAGAATAAATCCTTTGTTTACATCAAATGTAAAAGAGCGGATCCCAATCGGGGTTTCGTACTCATCCACCTGTTTTCCGTTTACATACAATTTAGTGACGATTTTGTACATATAAGGATTTTCGATGTCCCATAAATTGGGATTCTTAACAGATAAATTTTGAGAAATGACTGCGGCAGAATCAGATCCAACAATAAGGGAATCCAACGTTTCGGTTACGTTTCTTCCATTTTTATTCACCAAAAATTGTTTTACCTCAACAGCCTGAATTTTTGAGGTTGTATTTCTCACCGTAGTTTGGATAGCAATCTGAGCAGCATCTTTACTTACTTTCGGAGTGGTGACGAAGGTCCCCCACAGATCCACATGAATCGGATTGGTAATGGTTAACCATACATTGCGATAAATACCGGAGCCGGAATACCATCTGGAATTGGGTTGCTTTGAATTATCCACCCGGACAGAAACAACATTCTTTCCGCCAAATTTGATATATGGGGTTAAATCATATCGAAAGGAGATATAGCCGTATGGCCGTTTGCCAACTGAGACTCCGTTTATCCATACTTCACTGTTTCGATACACCCCATCGAAATCGATATATATACGCTTACCTTGACTTGACTTGTCTATCAAAAAAGTCTTACGGTACCAACCTATGCCTCCGGGTAAAGCGCCTCCACCCGGAGTTGCCGGATTATGTTCGGCAAACTCACCCTCAATACTCCAATCGTGCGGTAAATTGAGCGAGCGCCAGTTACTATCGTCAAATTTTGGATTTAAAGCATCAATGGTATCACCGAGATAAAATTTCCAATTTTGAGTAAAATCTTGAATATCACGTGTTTTTGATCCAGAACAGGAACTTAGAAATATAGACAAAACAAGAAAAAGTCCAAGTCTTTTCATCTGTATTAAGATTATACGTTATTGATATATTGTAAATATGCTACAAATATATAACAGAAACTTGCAATAACGTGCATCCGATTTTTTGTATATTTGTATTTCATCTACAAATTTCAATAGAAAATATGAAATACGGTTTCTTTCTTTTCGTATCAACGATATTTCTTATCCTGACAGGATATGTACTGGCACGTAGTTGTCAGGCTTTGCCTCTAAAATATGGTATAAGAACAATCTTCACGGCCATCTTCACTATATTGTTTGTCATTATGATGGCTAGCTTCCTCTTTGGAAATGTTTTCTCACCGGCCTTATCCAAAGCTGTTACTTTTGTCGGTTATACTTTTTTAATTGTTGTCTCCTATTTATTCATTTCTTTTCTTTTGGTAGATGTTATCCGGCTGCTTAATTATGCGCTTCATTTTGCACCTGCAGGCATGCACCTTTTCAGATTTTGGGCATTGATAGGTAGTCTGGTTATTATCATTCCTGTCCTAATTACAGGCAATTACAATTTCAATCATCCAAAATTGGTTCAACTGAATCTTTCAACGGAAAAGCCATTGAAAAACAAGGAAGTCAAAATTATAGCTGCAAGTGACATTCATTTGGGCAATTCCATAGATAAAAAAATGCTCCAGAAGTATGTAAGACTAATTAATGCACAACATCCGGATATTGTCTTTCTTTTGGGTGATGTCACAGACCGCTCCGTGGACAGGGTTATTGAACAAGATATGCAGACTGAACTCAAAGCCATTAAGGCGCCTCTGGGTGTTTATGCAATCAGTGGCAATCATGAATATTATTCGGGAAAACCGGCAGAAATCGCTAAATATCTAAGAGCATCAGGCATTACGGTGCTCCATGACTCTGCATGTTTGGTCGACAATAGTTTTTACGTAATAGGCCGTGATGACAGGACAAATTCCCAACGAAAGTCACTATCCGAGCTTGTGAAAAATTTAGACAACGACCATCCCAAAATCTTGCTTGATCACCAACCCTTTAATCTGGAGGAAGCAGAGCGCAACAATATTGACCTCCAGCTTTCCGGTCATACACACAACGGACAAATCTTTCCGGGGAATCTTATCGTCAAAAGTGTGTATGAACTGGCCTATGGTTATCTAAAAAAGGGGAAGACCCAATATTATGTTTCTTCTGGTCTTGGCCTTTGGGGACCACAATACAGGATTGGGACACAGTCGGAATTGGTTGAAATCAGGTTGAAATATTAAGCTCCGACAAGCCGGATTCCGTTTTCTTCCAGCATCACAATCCGTTTTTTATACAAATCGCCAATTGCCTTTTTGAAAGTTTTCTTACTAATACCAAATTGATTATATATATCTTCTGCAGAGCTTTTATCCGTAAAAGGCAAAAATCCATTTTCCTTTTTTAATAGTTCATGCAAATGCAGGGCAAAATCATCAATCTTTTCGAAACCAGGCTTTTGAAGCATCAAATCTATTTTGTCATCTTCGCGCACTTGTTTCACAAAACCTTTAAGTTTCTGACCTATTTCCAAAGGCTGAAAAACTTCATTTTTATATATTACGCCACTGTATAACTGATTTATGATTGCTTTCCAGCCTAAATCCGTCTTCTTGTAAATCATCAAATCCACTTCCTGCCCATTCTCCAAATCAGGGTGATTATTATCAATGAATTTTTCCAGTTTGGCTGAAGCGACGATACGCTTGCTTTCAAAGTCAACATAAATAAAAACCGGATGATGCTCTCCTTTAAACATTTTTGCATACTGTTCATTGAACGGGACAAGCAGTTGTTTCATCAAGCCCCAATCCAAAAAAGCGCCGACTTCGCTAACGGACTCAACCTCGAGACAGGCAAACTCACCCACCATGGCATAAGGCTTCAACGTCGTAGCTATGAGACGGTCTTCCGAATCTTTGTAAATAAAGACAGAAAGAGTGTCCCCTACCTTGCAGTCTTCTGGCACATAGCGTGTAGGCATCAGAATTTCCCCATCACTCATACCGTCCAGATAGACTCCAAAGTCAACAATTTTCACCACTTTAAGTGGGTTCATTTTACCAAGAATCGCCATTTTTCAGAAATTAAATACAGTTAAGACCAGACAAATAATGCTTTCTTTCAATTCCTACAAAGAGCGGGTTTTTGATTCAATCCATTTACGTGCATTTACAAATGCTTCAATCCATGGCGTAATTTGGTCGCTATTTTTGCGATCAAGTGGATAGTTTGCCCATTGCCATGGGAAAATAGCTCTTTCCAGGTGAGGCATCATGGCTAAATGACGACCATCAACAGAACAAATACCTGCCGTGCTGTAATCAGAGCCATTCGGATTGGCCGGATATGAATCGTAACTATATTTTGCAATGATGTTATATTTTTCTTCAGCATAAGGCAAATGAAATTTTCCTTCACCATGTGCAACCCAGATACCCAATCGGCTTCCACTCAAAGAGCCGAACATGACAGATTTATTTTCAGGAATGCTTACAGAGATGAACTCAGATTCAAACTTATGTGAATCATTATGCCGCATACTCGGCTTTTCTTCATGCTCCGGATAAATCAACCCCAATTCGACCATGCACTGACAACCATTGCAAATACCCAAACTTAATGTATCTGGACGTGCATAAAAGGCATCCAGTGACTTACGGGCCGTTTCATTGAACATAAAGCCTCCTGCCCAGCCTTTTGCAGAACCAAGTACGTCAGAATTGGAGAAACCGCCCACAAAGACAATCATACTGATATCTTTAAGGGTTTCTCTTCCAGACATCAAGTCGGTCATGTGCACATCCTTGACATCGAAACCAGCCAGATAGAGGCTATAAGCCATTTCACGATCCCCATTCACGCCTTTCTCACGAATAATTGCCGCACGTACGCCTGTCCGTTCACGGCGATCAGGAGAAATGCCATATTTGGAAAATTTACCGTTGAATTTTTCACCAAATACAAAGTTCAAAGGCTGTTTCTTGTAATTTTCATAGCGGGCTTTTGAGCAAGCTTTGTCGCTTTGTTTGCAATCAAGCAGATAAGAAGACTTATACCAAACGTCACGCAAATGATCAATGTCAAATAAATACGTTGCTCCGTCTTTTTTTATCTGAATCTGTCTTTTTTGAACCGGAGATCCAAGCAATATATAGCCTATGCCATTCTCATCAAGATATTTTTCGACCTTTTTGGGTTCTCTGACCTGGAGAACAACACCTGGATTTTCTGCAAATAAAATTTTAATCAGGTCTTGATCGGCAACACCATCCAAACTAATATCCAAGCCTCCGCCAACGTTTGCAAAACACATCTCCAGCAAAGCGGTGATCAACCCTCCGGCTGAAATGTCATGTCCTGCAACAATCCAGCTCTGTCCAATAAAATATTGAACCGCATTGAAAGCTTCGCGGAAATATTCAGGTTTGGTAACAGTCGGAACTTCATTTCCCACTTTGTTGATTGACTGGGCAAAAGCCGATCCACCCAATTTCAGGTTGTCGAAAGAGAAATCTATATGATACAAAGGATAAGCGGGATTGTTAACCAAAACAGGGGTCAGTACTTTCTTGATATCAAAGACTTCCGCCCCTGCAGATATTATGACGGTTCCGGGAGAAAGGACTTTTTCATCACCGTATTTCTGAGTCATAGACAGAGAATCTTTTCCGGTCGGTATATTTATGCCCAAAGCAATGGCAAATTTACTTGCTGCTTCAACAGCCTTGTACAAACGGGCATCTTCTCCCGGATTTTTACAAGGCCACATCCAGTTGGCTGAAAGGGATACGCTGTCGAGGCCTTCCGTCAAAGGAGCCCAGACAATATTTGTCAGCGCTTCGGCTATTGACAGGACGGAACCTGCTGCGGGATCAACAAGGGCTGCCTGAGGAGCATGTCCAATAGACATTGCGATACCTGCTTTTCCCCGATAATCCAAAGCGACTACACCAAGATCTGCCAAAGGCAACTGAATTTCACCCACACATTGCTGACAAGCGACTTTACCTGTTACTGAACGATCCACTTTATTTGTAAGCCAATCCTTGCATGCCACGGCTTCCAACTGCAGAACCGTTTCAAGATAGTCATTCAACAAAGAGGCTTCATATTTTAACGGCTCATAACTTTCTTCAACTGTATTGTCCGTAATAACCGTACGTGGAGGTTTGCCTATCATATATTCAAGACGAAGGTCGATAGGACGCTCACCGTTTTTTTGTTCAAAAACGAATTGCCTGTCGCCCGTCGTTTCTCCCACAACATACATTGGTGCACGTTCACGGTCAGCCACCCTTTTAATAAATGCGATGTCTTTTTCGTCAACCAAAAGTCCCATTCGTTCCTGACTTTCATTTCCGATAATTTCTTTGGCTGAAAGTGTCGGATCTCCAACAGGTAATTGACTCATATCTATTATACCTCCGGTCTCTTCCACCAATTCGGAAAGACAGTTAAGATGCCCGCCGGCTCCATGGTCATGAATAGAGACAACCGGATTTTGATCAAGTTCTGCGATGGCACGAATCACATTAGCCACCCGTTTCTGCATTTCAGGATTGGCACGCTGGACGGCGTTCAATTCGATGCCTGAATTATATTGGCCGGTATCAACGGATGAGACAGCACCGCCACCCATACCAATGCGGTAATTGTCTCCGCCAAGCAAGACAACTTTCTGCTTAAGTTCAGCCTCACCTTTCAATGCATCTATTTTTTTGGCAAAGCCGACACCTCCTGCAAGCATGATCACTTTGTCATAAGCAAACTTCTTCGCATTTTCCTCATGTTCAAAAGTCAGCAAAGAGCCACAAATAAGAGGTTGACCAAATTTATTGCCAAAATCGCTGGCTCCGTTCGAAGCCTTGATCAGGATTTGTTCCGGAGTTTGATACAACCATTTACGCACAGGCATGTCTTGTTCCCATTTGCGATTGTCTTCCGTACGGGGGTAAGCAGTCATATAAACGGCTGTTCCGGCAATAGGCAAAGAAGCCTTGCCTCCACCGAGGCGATCGCGTATTTCACCACCAGTCCCCGTAGCAGCACCATTGAAAGGTTCGACGGTTGTCGGGAAATTATGTGTTTCGGCTTTCAGGGAAATAACTGATTCAAAATCTTTAATTTCGAAATAATCAGGCTTATCTGAAGAAGCTGGTGCAAACTGTTCTATAATGGGCCCTTGATTGAAAGCCACATTGTCTTTGTAAGCCGAAATCAAAAAATTCGGATTGACCGCTGATGTTCTTTTGATCAGCTCAAAGAGAGAGGATTGTTTTTCTTCCCCATCAATAATATATACCCCGCCAAATATTTTATGACGGCAATGTTCGGAATTCACTTGTGAAAAGCCGAAGACCTCACTGTCTGTCAGTTTACGACCGATTTTCCTTGCAATTTCGTTAAGGTATTCTGTTTCCGCTTCACTCAGAGCCAGCCCCTCCTGAATATTGTAGGCGGCAATATCTTCAATATAAATTATTGGATCGGGTTGTTTGGAAATAGTAAACATCTCCTGGCTTAAACCGTTAAAGATCCGTTGCAACATTTTGTCATGTTCGGCATCAACTGAAGAGACCGGAAAAAACTCTTCCATACGTACAATCCCTTTCAAGCCAAGATTTGTTGCAATTTCAACGGCATTGGTACTCCATGGGGTTATCATTTCACGGCGCGGACCGATAAAAATACCATTGATGTTCTCCTCTTGAATTAGAGTTGCTCCACTAAAGAGCCATTGCATCTTTTGAATATCTGTTTCAGAAAATGCCTGGGAAACTTGCACGGCAATAATGCTTTTAGCCTGTGTCTGAAAGAATTGTATCATCATATTTCGGGATTTCTTTTGAATTCAAAGGTAGAAAAAAAACATTAAACAAGCATAGATTGAGGCATGCGAAAAACACGGGAAGATCAAAACTGTCAAACTTGTTGAATTTTCGGTTAATCGAAAAGATTTTAGCCTTTATATTAGGTTTTGAGCGTATTATTTTGTATTATTGTATAATAATAGAGGATTTTTTAGAGAATTTCAAATGAAAAGTTTATTCATTCCTTTTCTACAGGAGTTGAATTTGCTTTCTATGGATCAGGTGTCTAATTTTCTTGACGAAAATGGAGCAAAGGTTTCTGTAGAAGCTGTCAACTGGCCGGAAAAATTTGGATACAGGCCACTTACGACTGTCTGTGTCGCACATAGCAATGCCGCAATTTACATCGCATTTCAAGTTCACGGAAATTTTCTGCGTGCTGCAAGTACGAAAGATAATCAAAACGTTAATGAAGATAGCTGTGTGGAATTTTTTGTTAAACGCCAGGACAGTGATTATTATTACAATTTTGAGTTTAATTGTATTGGCGTTTGCAAAGCTGCCAAACATTTCAAAATCAGGGAAAATGTAAAATGTTTTACCACCAGCCAGCTTCGGGAAATTGGCCGCTGGTCAAGTCTTGGCCCTATGGCTTTTAATGAAATTGACGGAATCTTTTTTTGGGAACTATGTATTCGCATTCCTTTTAAACTCATTGATGTCGATCCCGAAAATTTACCGGAAAAGCTTTTGGGTAATTTTTACAAATGTGCAGACGCCACTGAGCAGCCCCATTATGTATCATGGAATCCAATTAAAACAGAAAAGCCCGATTTCCACCGCCCTGAATTCTTTGGAGAATTGAAATTAAAGTTGGGGTTTTAAAAATCGGCCTTACACCCATATTAGATCCGACAAAATAGTATCCGCTATAAAAAAGCATTTTTCCTGCAACCGTAGGTACTTGTCATCAATGGTCAAAAAACCATTAATGATATTGTTTTTTGCATTATCCAAACAATAATCAAGCTTTACGACTCCAAAAGATGCCTCCAACTCCGCCAAATTGAGTCCCTTCATTGTGCGCAAACGGGTAATGATGAAATCATTGTATTTCATATTCTGGTCAAGAATCTCAGCTTCCCGAATCGGTTTTCCTTCTTGTAATCCATAAATGTATTTTTCAATGGAAGCAACGTTCATCCTTCGTTCGGTTCCGTTGTATGAATGCGCAGCGGGGCCTACGCCCAAATAAGGACGGCCATTCCAGTAAGATGCGTTGTGTTTGGATTCGAAACCCGGCAAAGAGAAATTAGATAGTTCATACTGCTGAAAACCCATAGAGCGCAGACGTCCAATTAGTTCAAAATAGCAAGCCTCCAATATTTCATCTTCGGTTTGAACCAAAAGTCCTTGTTCCCGCTTTTTGAATAACACACTGCCTTCTTCCCAACTTAAGGCGTATGAGGAGATATGGGTTACCGGCAGGCGAAGTGCAACATCAATGGATGCAATAAAGCGCTCAATTGTTTGATCTGGCAAACCATACATCAGATCGATACTAATGTTCTTAAATCCCAAATGATGGCAGGCCTCTATTACCTCCACCGCTTTGCGTGCATCATGCCGTCGGTTTATAGCTTTCAGTTCATTATCCTGAAAGCTTTGAACCCCTATGCTAATACGGTTAAAAGGTAAGCTGCGCAACATCCGGATATATTCCGGACTTAAATCATCCGGATTTGCCTCTAAGGTAATTTCCTCACAATGACTCAAATCAAAGTGCAACTCAATCGCTTTAAATATTTGTTCAAAATCCTCCTTTTCAAGCAAGGAAGGTGTTCCACCGCCAAAATAGACAGTAAGGAGAGATGGTTTGTCTTTTCCTAAAAAACTACTCGCAGAGGAAAGTTCAAGAAGCAGTGCGTCAACTAGCTCGTTTTTCCGTTTAAGACTGGCAATCGAAAAGAAATCACAATAAAAGCATTTGCTCTTGCAAAACGGAATATGAATATACAGCCCGGACTCGTTCACTAATAAAATGTATTAAATTTTCATCTCTCATTTTCATAAATCTTTCCATTCGCCTTTTTTAAATCAAACAGCCAGTGTGTCGGATAGCACTGCCTTCTGTTGAAAAAAAACCAGTTTCGATAGAATGAATATTCATTTTAAACCGTACTTTTGTAGTACAAATTTAACTAAATTCCGGTTATATTGAACGTATGAGAATACACTTTGTTGCTATAGGTGGTGCAGCAATGCACAACCTTGCTATTGCTTTATATAAAAAAGGCTATGAAGTAACGGGTTCGGATGACGAAATCTTTGACCCTGCCAGTAGTAATTTAGCCAAATATGGACTATTGCCTAAAAGTTTTGGATGGTTTCCTGAGCGCATTACTAAAAACCTGGACGCTGTTATTTTAGGCATGCATGCCCGTGAAGACAATCCGGAATTAATCCGCGCGAAGGAATTAGGCATACTCGTGTTCTCTTATCCTGAGTTTCTGTATAATCAGACACAGGATAAAACTCGCGTCGTTATTGGTGGAAGTCATGGAAAAACCACCGTGACTTCCATGATTTTGTTTGTGCTCAAAAAGATGCAGGTCAACTTTGATTATATGGTCGGCGCACAGGTTGAAGGTTTCGACACGATGGTAGGTTTATCTGAAAATTCCCGTATTGCTGTTTTTGAAGGAGATGAATATCTGACATCTCCTATTGATCCGCGGCCTAAATTTCATGTTTATCGTCCGCATATTGCTGTTTTAACCGGCATTGCCTGGGACCACATCAATGTATTTCCCACATTTGAGAATTATGTTGAGCAATTCAAAATCTTTTCTCAAAAGATTGAGCGTGACGGAAAATTTATTTATTTCGAAGAAGATAAAAATCTTCAGGAAATTGCTGAAAACTTAAGAAAAGACCTCACAGCCATTCCTTATACAACGCATCCGAATCATATCATTGACGGAAAAACCTGGTTGGATACCAAATATGGGGAGTATCCGCTTTCTATTTTCGGGAAGCACAATTTGCAAAATATTCAGGCAGCACATTTGGTTTGCAGGCAATTAGGCATAAATGATAAAGATTTCTATGCGGCCATTTCCAATTTCAAGGGTGCGAGCAAACGTCTGCAAATCCTGAATGAAACGGAAGATTTTACGATCTTTCAGGATTTCGCACATTCTCCTTCCAAACTTAAAGCAACGGTTTCAGCAGTAAAGGAACAATATCCAACCCGCAAACTGACAGCCTGCATTGAGCTCCATACTTTTAGCAGTCTGACTGCTGATTTCCTGCCCCAATATAAAGACAGCATGAAGGAAGCAGATGAAGCTTATGTCTATTTCAATCCTAAGGCCATTGAACATAAGGATCTCAAACCAATCACACCAATACAAGTTTTGGAAGCTTTTGGAGACAAAAACATCAAAGTCTTTACCAGTTCAAAGCTTCTCATGCAAAGATTACGGCGTATTACTTATAAAAATGGCAATTTACTGATGATGTCTTCCGGGAACTTTGACGGCATCGATCTTAAGGCTTTTGCGATGGAAGCATTAAAATAACAGTATGCTGATAGCACGAAACAAAAAGAGAGAAAACATTGCAGAATATTTGCTCTATATGTGGCAGATTGAAGACCTTATCAGGGCTTGCAATCTGAATATTGAGACTATTCAGATTAAGCTTATTGATGGTTATGACCAGCCGAATGAGGTAAAAAAGGAAATTCGCGAATGGTATGAAAGCCTCATTGATATGATGAAACGGGAGAATGTTGTTGAACGTGGTCACTTGCAAATAAATAAAAATATCCTTATTGAACTGGGTGATTTGCATGATTGCTTGATGGATTCTTCCAAAGAGCCGATTTACAAAATGATTTATTACAAGGTATTGCCGCTTGTCGTTGAATTACGTTCAAAATCCGGAGCATCTGAGACTGAAGAGATTGAAACCTGCCTGAATTTTATGTATGGCCTGTTAATATTGCGCATACAAAAAAAGGAGATTTCCAAAGATACACTGGAAGCCTCAAACCTTATCAGTGAATTTTTGCGTTTGCTTTCAGATAAATACAAGAAAGACAAAGAAGAAGGTTTGGATTTATAGACATCCTATCATTTAAAAAAACACATAAATGGCTATAATGTATCCTTATTTAGGTCTAAAAGTGGGAGAAGAAAACCCAGATGGACTGCCTGTACATTTTAATTATGAACTATATATGAAGCGAATACTTGTCACCGGTGCCAACGGCCAGCTTGGAAATCACATGCGACTGCTTGCAAAAGAATCTCCGGATTACAATTTTGATTTCACTGATATCGGAGAACTTGACCTTTGTGATTCTGCAAATGTACTTGACTATTGTACACGCACCAAACCGGCATACATTATCAATTGTGCGGCATACACAAACGTAAATAAGGCAGAAGACGATATCGAACTTTGTCATAAAATCAATTGTGATGCCGTCGCCAATATTGCCAAAGCAGCCAGAGCCATTGGGGCTAAAGTTCTACATGTTTCCACAGATTATGTTTTTGACGGTACAAACCATACCCCTTATGTAGAAAGCGATCCGGTTTGTCCTGTTTCGGTATATGGAAAAACAAAGCTGGAAGGCGAAAAAGTTTTGCAAGCTGAATGTCCGGAATCTGTAATCGTTCGTACGGCCTGGCTATATTCGACTTTTGGAAATAACTTTGTAAAAACCATGATCAAACTTGGGAAAGAAAAAGAAAAGCTGGAAGTCGTTTTTGATCAGATCGGCACACCAACGTATGCGGGAGATCTCGCAACTGCATTAATGCAGATTGTAGTATATTCTGAAAAAGGTTCTTTTATCCCGGGCATTTACCATTTTTCAAACGAAGGCGTTTGTAGCTGGTATGATTTCACAGTAAGCATTCACAAAATAGCTGGGGTTACAAGTTGCCAGGTTCTGCCTATTGAAACAAAAGACTATCCGACAAGAGCTGTCCGCCCTGCCTACAGCGTACTTAACAAAAGCAAAATCAAAGCCACATATAATATCACTATACCTCATTGGGAAACTAGTTTAGAGACTTGCATTGCCAAATTAAAATAAATGACAGAGATCAAACAAGAAATTCTGCGAAGAAGAACTTTCGCCATTATTAGCCACCCTGATGCAGGTAAAACTACATTGACAGAAAAGCTACTTCTTTTTGGAGGCGCTATTCATGTAGCCGGTGCCGTTAAATCAAATAAAATAAGGAAAACAGCTACTTCCGATTGGATGGAAATCGAAAAGCAGCGGGGAATTTCTGTAGCCACTTCTGTTATGGGATTCGATTACGAATCTTATAAAATAAATATTCTTGACACACCAGGCCACCAGGATTTTGCGGAAGACACTTTCCGAACGCTGACAGCGGTTGACAGCGTCATCATCGTTATTGATGCTGCCAAGGGAGTCGAAACACAAACCAGAAAGTTGATGGAAGTCTGCCGTATGCGCAAAACACCGGTAATGATTTTTGTCAATAAAATGGATCGCCCGGGTAAAGACCCATTCGACTTGCTGGATGAATTGGAAGCAGAACTTAATGTCGCTGTCCGTCCATTAAGCTGGCCGATAAACCAGGGACCGGAATTTAAAGGCGTTTATAACATTTACAAGCGACATCTCAATCTTTTTACGCCATCCAAACAATTCGTAACCGAATCGATTGCTTTTGATGACATTGACAGTCCTGAACTGGAAAAACACATTGACAGTTATAATGCGATTCAGCTTAGGAAGGACATGACTTTAATCAATGGTATTTATGATCCGTTTGATATTGAAACGTATTTGGAGGGAAATTTGGCTCCTGTCTTCTTTGGTTCTGCCCTAAACAATTTTGGCGTAAAAGAGCTTTTGGATTGTTTCGTAAAAATAGCGCCGTCACCCCGTCCTACCCAAACAGAAGAGCGTATGGTGCTTCCGGAAGAAGAAAGCTTCAGTGGCTTTATTTTCAAGATTCATGCAAACATGGATCCGAACCACCGCAGTTGCATCGCCTTTCTCAAAATATGTTCCGGTAAATTCGAACGTAATGTCAACTATAAGCACGTACGATTTGGGCGAATGATTAAATTTTCCTCCCCAACGGCCTTTATGGCACAGAAAAAATCCATTGTAGATGAAGCCTGGCCGGGAGATATTATCGGGCTGCCTGATACTGGAAATTTCAAGATCGGTGACACACTGACCAGTGGAGAAGATCTTCACTTTAAAGGTATTCCAAGCTTTTCGCCTGAGATGTTCAAATACATTGAAAATGCCAACCCAATGAAATCCAAACAACTCTATAAAGGAATCTACCAGCTAATGGACGAAGGTGTAGCACAACTCTTTACGAATGAGTTTAACGGTCGAAAGATTATTGGCACCGTTGGACAGCTTCAATTCGAAGTCATTCAGTTCAGGCTTGAACATGAATACGGTGCAACTTGCCGCTGGGATCCGATCAATCTATACAAAGCTTGTTGGATTGAAAGTGACGATGCAGAAGAACTTGATAATTTTAAAAAACGCAAGTATCAATATATCGCATCAGACAAAGAAGGTCGCGATGTCTTTTTAGCCGATTCCGAATATGTACTCCGCATGGCTCAGAATGACTTTAAAAATATCAGATTCCACTTTAACTCTGAATTCTAACATTTTAGCAAGTGAAAAATTTACAACAACGAGGAAATCGATCGTATTTTAAAAGAAATATAAAATCTTAAAATATACCCCAAAGGATATTGCATTTATCAATATATTATATTATATTGGCTTCATAATTATTGATCAGTCTTTATGGATTATCTGGCTTTAACATTTATTAATTAGACTTAGAGCATTATGGAAAAAGAAAAAATTGAAGCCGCTTTGGAAGGCATTTGGAACAAGTACAATGATGGACAATTTGAAAATGGAACTGTAAAGCAAGTTCTGTTTGATGGACGTAAATACGTATATGCAGAACCTGAATGCGGAAAAAACATCTTGATTACGGGATTAAATCCTTCTTATCAGGCTAAAAACAAAAAAATTCTCACCCCTTATAAATATTCTGAAACAGATAGCTCCTTCTTCACAACGATTAAGAAAACAATAAACCACACTGAAGACAGCGCTTACCTCGATTTGTTCTATTACAGACAAACCGAACCTTTCTTCTTGAAAGAAATTTACGACGAAGGTCCGGAAGGACTGCAATTTTTAGCTGACCAATTGTATCTAACACAACATCTGATTGAGGAAACCAAGCCAAAGTTAATCATCGTTTTAAGTGAAGAATCATGGGTATTTTGGGGTAAAGATCCGAATTTTATATGGATGGGATATAACTTTGAAGATGTGAATGGCACTAACCTGAAGGAAGGTGAGCTTTTAAGAATTACCGGACTGAAATACAGCACTTTCAGGGTAGCAAAAGACATCAACTACACAGCACTGGATGGAACGTTGGTTTACTTTTCCAAAAGTTTGAACAAAGCCGATGCCAATACAAAGAAAGGCGTTGCAGAAGATATGAAAAAAATTTTCAACACTTATCTATAAATCTATAGACTATATAAGTTCTGTTTGATCACACCAAAAGATGTCTATTTTTAGTATAGAACACCGAGTTCATGCTTGATCGAGCTTCAAGAATCTTCCCTTGCTGGAAAGATATATCAAAGTTTCTGTATATTGGAGTGTGCTGTTATTCTGTAAAAACAGGTATTTTGCATTTCCGTAACAATGTTAAACAATATTAATTATTGGCTTTTGCAGATACAATATTCATACAAACCATCTATTTTTGTATTGTTGTTTATGCAACCACTTTAGGGTATTAGGTATTATTGTTATGGATGAGCTTTTATTAATGGACAGAGAGGTTCTCTTCAGCATTTTGAGCGGAAGAGCGTCAACGGCAATCAACAGACGTTTCTATAAAGACTTTAGGTCAAACGATATTTCTATTACACCTGAACAATGGCTTATTCTTTTATTTCTTTCTTTTAAGGATGGCATTACCCAGCAAGAACTTGCAATTAAAACTTTTAAGGGCAAGCCGAGTGTTACAAGGTTATTGGATAACCTTGAGAAACAGTCGCTAATAGCTCGTCTGTCGGATAAACTTGATAAACGAAGCAATCTCATTTATATAACCAAAGCAGGTTGGGCCATTCATCAAAAAGCAAGAGAGATCGCTTTGGAGATTATGAAATGTGCTTTAATGGGCATCACAGAAGAAGAAGCAAAGATGGGTGAAAATCTATTAAAAAAAATATTTAAGAACCTCGAATAGTTTTTTTTGTTGATATAGTTGTTTAGACAACTTAATTATAAATAAAAAGTTTAAATTCAGATTTAATGAATTATATTCAAATGAAACGATTGTTATTTTTGCTGGCATTAACTGCCACAGGTATACAGGCGCAATCACAAACAACCTACAGTTTGTCCGATTGTAGACAAATGGCGTTGAAGCACAACAAAGAACTTTTGATTGCCGGTGAAAAGGTAAAAGCTGCAAATAGTTTGCAAAAGGCAGCGAAAACACAATATTTGCCAAACTTTTCAGCAAACGGAGGGTATATTTACAATCAGAAAAATATATCATTAATGGGTGAGGATGCCTATTTACCCGTTTATGCAACAAATAGTTCAACAGGTGCGATTGACTTTGCCAGTTCTGTCAATAACAAATGGACTTTGGCTAATGGAACGGCTGTTCCATTGGATGCAAATGGCAATGCCTTTAACCCGACAAAGAATCCCGAAAAAATTCTATGGAAAAATTACGCTTATCTACCCAAAAGTTCATTCGAATTTGACACACACAACGTTTTTGCCGGTTCTGTTATGATGACTCAGCCCTTATTTATGGGTGGAAAAATCAGGGAATTAAACAAGATTGCCGAAAGCACAAAGCATATTGCTGATGCTTCTCTTGAAGGTAAAACTTCTGAAACGTTAGTAAATACGGATATTGATTACTGGCGGGTAATTTCTCTAATAAGCAAAGAAAAGCTGGCTATCAGTTATGTTGAGTTGTTACAGAAAATGGATACGGATGTTCAAAAATCCGTAGGCTTTGGTGTAGCAACAAAATCAGATGGTCTTTCTGTCAAAGTAAAATTAAACGAAGCAGAAATGTCTTTGTTGCAAGTTCAGGATGGATTGTCTCTATCTAAAATGGCATTGTGTCAGCAATGCGGATTACCTTTAAACAGTGAATTTAAATTGACAGATGAGGATTTAAAAGCTTTAACAGTAAATGCTATTTCACCTGTAGACAAAGAAACAGCTATTGGGAATCGCTATGAAATAAAAAGTCTTGAAGAATCAGTAAATATAGCAGAATCGAATAAAAAAGTCATGCTTTCCAGATTTTTACCAAATGCTGGTTTAACAGCAGGGTATTTGATTTCAAATCCAAACGTTTACAATGGTTATCAGCGGGAATTCGCAGGAGAGTGGCAAATAGGAGTCGTAGTGAATGTACCGCTCTTCCATTGGGGAGAGCGTGTACACACACTGCATGCTTCGCAAAATGAAAAGAATATGGCACAATATCAGCTTGAAGATGCAAAAGAAAAAATCGAACTGGATATCTCTCAGGCAAGTTTTAAAATTAATGAGTCTGCAAAAAAGGCAAAAATGACCTCCTACAACAAAGAAAAAGCGGAAGAGAACCTTAGATATGCATCAATAGGTTTTGAGTCGGGTGTTATAGCCCCATCCACTTTAATGGAAGCACAAACTGCCTGGTTGAAAGCAAAGTCCGAAGATATTGATGCACAAATAGATGTACAGCTCTGCCAGGTTTATTTGCAAAAAGCACTTGGAAGCCTAAAATAAAAAAAAACAATAATCAAAAATATTAAAAGACGTTTTGTATGGAAACCAGTGGAAAAGGCCTTTCAAAGGCCGCATTGAGAAAAAGCAAAAAAAGCATGATGCTTGGCTTGGCCGCGTTAGTTACCGTAATCATATTGATATCCATTGTTGGATGGATTGTTATGAAACCCGAGCCAGAAGTTATTCAAGGGGAAGTTGAAGCCAATGAAGTTCGTGTTTCTGGGAAATTGGCCGGCCGTATTGAATCTTTCAAAGTGGAAGAGGGTGATTTTGTAAAACAAGGTGATTTGCTTGTTTCACTAAGTTCTCCGGAATTACTTGCCAAACTTGCCCAGGCTGAAGCTGCAGAAAGTGCTGCACAGGCTCAAAATAAAAAAGCGATTAAAGGAGCCCGCTACGAACTGATTCAGGGAGCCTATGACATGTGGCAAAAATCCAAAGTCGGAGTAGATATTGCCGAAAAGACTTATAAAAGAGCTAAAAACCTTTTTGATAATGGCGTAATACCTGCACAAAAATTTGATGAAGCAGAAGCACAGTATAATGCAGCAGTTGCGACAGAAAACGGTGCAAAAACACAGTATACGATGGCAAAAAACGGTGCTGAAAAAGAAGACAAGTTATCAGCGGTCGCATTAGTTGACCGTGCCAAAGGAGCTGTCTCAGAAGTTGAAGCTTATATGCCTGAAAGACTGCTTACGGCCCCAATCTCAGGAGAGATTTCGGAGATTTATCCGAAACAGGGTGAACTGGTTGGTCAGGGAGCTCCGATTATGTCCATCGTTGACCTGAACGATTGCTGGATAACCTTTAATGTCCGTGAAGATCAATTGATCAAATTCAAAATGGGTGCTATTGTAAAAGTTGATGTACCTGCAATCGGAGCAAAAGATGCTTCTTTCAAGGTTACTTACATTAAAGGCCTGGGAAGTTATGCTACCTGGAAAGCGACAAAAACGACTGGTCAATTTGATATGAAGACCTTTGAAGTAAGAGCTAAACCAACAAAAAAAATAGATGGTTTACGTCCAGGAATGAGTGTTTTATTAGGGAAATCTGAATAATAAACAATTGAATTAATAAAAATTTTCAAGATGCGGATTAGTAAATCCACCGGATGGAAAATGGTTTTTATACGTGAGCTTAAGCGCATGGTATCCAGACCGGTTTACGTGATTATTACCATTGTCTTACCATTCATATTTTTACTTTTCTTTGGCACTTTTATGCGTGAGGGTATGCCGGAGAGACTGCCGATAGGGATCATTGATCATGATTATTCAACCTTGTCACGAAATTTTATCCGGCAAATTGATGCCACTCAACAGACAAAGTGTGTATCCTATTATCAGCAATTTTCAGAGGCAAGGTCTGCTATGCAGGAAGGCCACATTTATGGATTTATAGAGTTTCCAAGTCATATGCAGAAGGATATTATGGCTGGTCATCAACCCAAAGTCCATTTTTATTATAACCAAAGCTACCTGGTCGCCGGCTCTTTAACTTTGAAAAATCTGAGCACCATGTTTAACACCCTTTCAGGTGGTGTCAACTTGGAAACAAGGTTGGCCCGGGGTCAGAATGAAAAAGAAAGCATGGGACAAATTCAGCCTATTTCTCCTGAAATACATGCAATTGGAAATCCATACACAAATTATTCCATTTATCTGGTAAACATTCTTTTACCAGCTATGTTGGAATTAATGATCTTGCTCACGACGGTTTACAGCATTGGAATAGAATTAAAGAAAAGCAGTTCTCCAAAATGGTTAAGATATGCCGGTGGTTCGTTTTTTCAGGCTTTAGTCGGGAAAATGCTACCCTATACCATTATTTATAGCTCAATGGCTGTACTATATGATGTATTCCTGTATAAATTTATGGAATTCCCACTTAACAACAGTATCATCTGGATATTCCTGGCTTCCGTGCTATTGGTCTTAACCGCCCAGGCAATAGGAATTATCATGATTGGAGCCTTCCCAACTTTAAAAGATTCGATGAATTTTGCAGGACTTTACGGAATTCTTGCCTTTTCTTATTCTGGTTTAATATATCCTATTGAAGGAATGCCTATCTTTTTGCAAGGACTAAGTCTGGCTTTTCCGATACGTTTTTTCTTTAAAATTTATCAATGTGTCGCAATAAATAGCTTTACACCTGTTTATTCAATTCCAAACTACTTATATATGTTGGTTTTCCTTGCACTTCCAATTATTATCTGGAAACGTCTCAGGAATGCTGCTATAGAGCTAAACTATCCAAAAATATAACACGATGAAAAAAGGTTATTTAAAAAATGCCCTCATCGATTTAGTTGAGATTACTTCGGAAGAATTAAAACATATTTTTAGAGATTCGGGTATTATGGTTCTTTTTATCGGTGCTGGCCTGGCATACCCGATTTTATACGGATTTGTCTACCGAAACGAAGTTCTTAGAAATGTACCCATCGCTGTAGTTAACGAAAGTCAAACGCCTCTTGGCAGAGAATTTGTGCGTAAAGTTAATGCAACGCCCGAACTTCAGGTCGCTTACAAAGTAAATACATTGAATGAAGCGAAGGAACTTTTTGCCAAAGGCAAAGTACAAGGTATCGTTTTAGTACCTCCTACTTTTTCGGAAGATATCAACAAAGGGAAACAAGCACGGGTATTTGCCTACAGCAACGTTGCCACGATGCTGTATTACAGAGCGGTTTTTTTAGCGGTTAATTATGTCTGTCTGGATATGGGCAAAAACATTCAGGTTGAGAATCTTGAAAGTAAAGGGTTAACCGCCCGGCAGGCAGAAGTAAGTGCGGCTCCCTTACTTTATGAGGACCATGCCTTGTATAATCCAAACAGTGGATTTGCCTCCTTCCTGTTGCCTGCCGCGTTAATTCTTATTCTTCAGCAAACACTCGTTTTAGGCATTGGAATAGCTGCTGGACAAGCAAGAGAAGAGAATACGTACCATCAACTGATCCCATATCAGAGAAAATATCATGGGACTATGCGGATCGTCTTTGGAAAGGCTTTTGCATACCTTGTTATTTATGCATTTATCGGAATATACAATCTTATTTTGGTGCCTCACATGTTTAATTTGCCACATTTCTTAACATTGGGGGCCGTCGTGCCCTTGTTACTTCCATTTTTATTGGCTACCATATTTTTCGGAATGTCAATATCTATTTTCTTTTGGGACAGGGAAATTCCATTCTTGACCTATTTGGTTACTTCAATACCCTTGCTCCTTCTTTGCGGTTACTCCTGGCCGGCATCAAATATTCATCCTTTCTGGAAGACAATTTCTTACTTTTTTCCCTCTACATTCGGAATTCAAGGCTTTCTAAAAATGAATTCCATGGGAGCTACAATTCATCAAATTGGGCCTGAATGCATAGGACTTTGGCTTCAGGCCGGGGTATATTTTATCTTCGCATTTTTTGTATATCGTTGGCAAATACTGCAGAGTGAAAAAAAGATCAAGGACTAAACAAAAAGTCCCGAAAGATCAAGCTTTCGGGACTTTTTGTTTAGTCTTATCTGAAAATCAAGTGATCTGTTTTTTCACTTAATTGCTATCTTTCGTACAACAGTTCCAACCTTCACAATATAATATCCTTTGGGAAGCTCCAGTGGAATTTCCATATAGGTGCTGTCAACCCGTTTTTCGTATACACGAACGCCTACAATGCTTAAAACATTCAGTTTTTCACCTATAGTGGCATTCTGCACGATCAATAGTTTTCCTTTCAGATATATGGTAACGCCCGATTCTTGTGTAACAACAGTACTGACAGTTTTTTCACTCTTTTGAGCAATGACTGGAGCCAAGAACATAAAAAAAAGAAAGATAATGGTAAAGCTTTTCTTCATAAGAATAACTTTTTTATTATGACAAAGATAGCACACTAACCATGAAAATCCAAATTATAACTGTCAGATTTCAATACACATATTTTCATCAGCCAATATGGTGTTGTCAAAAACCAAACGCGCCTCATTCAATAGCACCCTATCATCCGAATATCTTGCCGAATAATGGCCAATAATCAATTTTTTTACATTTGCCTTTTTTGCGACTGTAGCAGCATCTTCTGCCGTTGAATGCATGGTACTTTTCGCACGTTTGGACTCGGATTTTGCAAAAGTCGCTTCATGATAAAGCAAATCCACATCTTTAATTATTGGTATAATTTTATCGGTTGGAGCTGTATCCGAACAATACGCATAAGATCTGGAGGGCGTTGGAGGTATCGTTAAACGTTCATTGACAACTGTCTCGCCATCTGGAGTTACATAATCTTCACCCTTTTTTATTGCAGGAATACATTTCAAAGGAATATTATAAAAATCAATCATTTCTTTTAAAATGTGTCTTTCCCGTATTGTTTCCCGGAACAAGAAACCAGCTGTAGGAATCCGATGATTCAATGGTATTGTATATACTTGAATAGAACGGTCCTCATAAATCAGTTCGGAAATATTTGGATTATAGGCAATAAACTTTACGTCAAAAGGCAATCCTTTACAAAAAAAATCAAACAGCGGCTTAAACAAGACCTCCAAATCGCGGTGGCCATAAATAGTCAATGGTGCTGTCCTTCCCAACATGCCCATAGAGGAGATCAAGCCAAGTAGACCAAAGCAATGATCTCCATGCAGATGAGAAATAAATATATCATAAATGCGATTAAAATTCAGCTTCGTACGACGAAACTGCAACTGGGCACCTTCTCCGCAATCTATCATAAAAAGTTTATTCCGTACATTCAGGATTTGTGCAGAAGGCAAATGGTTGCGGGTCGGCAAGGCAGATCCGCAACCAAGTATATGCAAATCAAATCGATCCACTATTAAAATTCGGCATTATGGGGCGTACGGGGGAAAGGAATTACATCACGAATATTCGACATGCCGGTAACAAACAGCATCAACCGTTCAAAACCCAATCCGAAACCTGAGTGGGGAGCGGTTCCATAACGACGTGTATCGAGGTACCACCAAATATCTTTTTCTGGAACACCCATCTCATTAGCCCGCTTTATCAATTTTTCCAAAGATTCTTCTCTCTGTGATCCGCCAATGATTTCACCAATTTTAGGGAACAAGACATCCATAGCTCTCACCGTTTTTCCGTCATCATTTTGTTTCATATAAAATGACTTTATTTCTTTGGGATAATCGGTTAAAATAACTGGTTTCTTAAAATGTTGTTCCACTAAATAACGTTCGTGTTCGGCTGCAAGGTCTGCGCCCCAGAAAATCGGGAATTCAAACTCGTGGCCATTTGCGATTGCTGCTTCCAATATTTCAATACCTTTCGTATAAGACAAGCGCACAAATTCATTATTTATGACAGAATTCAAACGTTCTATTAATTCTTTGTCATACATGGAACACAGGAAATTCAAATCATCCTGACAATTATCCAAAGCCCACTGGATGCAATATTTAATGAAATCTTCCGCCAACTGCATATTTTCTTCAATTTCATTGAAGGCAACTTCAGGCTCAATCATCCAAAACTCTGACAAGTGACGTGGTGTATTCGAATTTTCAGCCCGGAATGTCGGGCCAAAAGTATAGACAGCTCCCATTGACATGGCCGCCAATTCTGCTTCCAGTTGTCCGGAAACAGTCAGGCTGGTTTGTTTTCCAAAAAAATCTTCCGAATAATCGATTGAACCATTTTCGTCTTTTTTTAAATCATAAAGATTCATCGTTGTTACCTGAAACATCTGCCCTGCACCTTCACAATCAGAGCCAGTTATAAGAGGTGCATGAAAATAATAGAATCCTCTTTTATGAAAGAAATCATGAATGGCTATAGCCATATTATGACGAATGCGAAAAATAGCACCAAAAGTATTGGTCCGTGGACGCAAATGAGCAATCTCCCGAAGATACTCCAATGAATGTCCTTTTTTTTGCAATGGATAAGTTAAAGGATCAGCAACACCCAAAACTTCTATTTCTTTTGCATTAATTTCCACTTTCTGACCTTGTCCTAAAGATTCGGTCAAAACACCATTCACGCTAAGACACGCACCTGTCGTAATAGTTCGGAGCATTGCTTCATTAAAAGTCTCTAAATCAATTACAATTTGAATGTTATTAATAGTTGAGCCATCATTCAGCGCAACAAAACTAATTTTTTTGTTTCCACGACGGGTACGCACCCATCCTTTTACATTTACAAGAACTCCGAACTCATCACGTTTTAACACATCAATGATTCTGTCTCTTTTAATTTTTTCCATGTGAAGATAATTTCAAGACTAAACAAAAGCACCCATTTTCAATAGACTTACTTCTTTTTCTGAAAGATAACGCCACTTACCACGGGGAAGATTCTTTTTGGTAAGACCGGCAAAGTATACACGATCCAGTTTATGAACTTTATAACCAAGCTGCTCAAAAATACGGCGTACAACTCGATTTTGTCCTGAGTGGATTTCAATACCAACAACAGTTTTCATTAATGGATCCACATAACTTAGATTATCTGCTTTAACTTCGCAATCATCGAGTGTTATGCCGCTCAAAATAGTTTGAATATCTGCATCCGTAATATCTTTATCAAGTGTTACCTGATAGATCTTGCGTTTTTCATATTTAGGATGCGTAAGTTTTGAAGCCAAATCGCCATCATTGGTCAAGAGTAGAACGCCAGTTGTATTTCTATCCAGACGTCCAACAGGATATACACGTTCAAGACACGCTCCTTTTATAAGATCCATTACTGTCACCCTTTCCTGAGGATCATCGGATGTCGTAACACAATCTTTTGGTTTATTCAGTAAAATATAAACCTTATGTTCTATACTTACAGCTTGATCATGAAATAATATTTTATCCGTTGGCTTCACCTTAACACCTAATTCCGTTACAGTTTCACCGTTTACCTTGACAACTCCTGCTTGTATAAATTCATCAGCCTCACGCCGGGAGCAAATTCCGGCATTTGCCAGAAATTTATTTAAACGGAGCGGTGTATCAGGATCAAGATTTACCTGATACTTCGGAGCAGAAAGATTTCCTCCATAAGGCGTTCCATGATCAAAAGTCGATTCATGTTTGATTCGAGGACGGCGTGGTTTCCCATCAGCACGTTCAGGTCTGGGCAATGTCGGGCCTGAGAATGAAGGACGAGGACGGTCTGAATTTCCTTCACCATAACTTCCACGGGGACGGTTAAAGCTATTTCCTTCTCTATTGCTGTTTCCAAATCGATTGCCACTTTCGTTGAAAGGACGGCGGGGACGGTCTGAATTTCCTTCATTATAGCTACGGCGGGGACGATCAAAGCTGTTTCCTCCATCTCGATTGCCACTTTCAAATCGATTGCCGTTTTCGTTGAAAGGACGGCGGGGACGGTCTGAATTTCCTTCATTATAGCTACGGCGGGGACGATCAAAGCTGTTTCCTCCATCTCGATTGCCACTTTCAAATCGATTGCCGCTTTCGTTGAAAGGACGGCGGGGACGGTCTGAATTCCCTTCACTATAACTACGATTGGGACGATCAAAACTATTATCACCGTGGCTATTACTGCTAAAATTATTTCCATTTTCGCCAAAAGGGCGATGTGGTCTATCATTGTTATCCCCGTAACTTCTATGGGGACGGTCATTATTGTCTCCGAAAGGACGGGGTTTATCATAGGAATTACCGTTGCGATTGTAACCGCCGGCATTATCGTCACTGGAAAATCTACGGGGTTTATCGTAAGAGTTACCACGTGTTTCACGATTGTAATTCGGTTTCCGCCATTGATTCGAATTAGTGTCTGAATTTCCTGAACTTTTCTCACCATCACGGCGGGCAGAAGATGCACCTTCATCAGGCTTGTCCTGCCAATTGTCTTTGTCTGTCATCATTTTTTTTAATTATAAATGTTTTTCTCTCAAAAAATTATAAACCCGTATAGTTTTGGGGTGTTATAGCTCTCAACTCGTTTTTCACTGCATCACTTATATTAAGTGTATCAATAAATTCACGGATAGATTCTTTCGTTATTACATGATTGGTTCTCGTTAATGCTTTCAATGCTTCATAAGGTTTTGGATATGATTCACGTCTTAAAATCGTTTGAATTCCTTCTGCAACTACAGCCCAATTTTCTTCAAGATCGTAAGCTATGGCTTGTTCATTAATCAATAACTTATTTAAACCTTTTAAGCTGCTTTGAAAGGCGATTAGACAGTGAGCAAAAATCACTCCGGCATTTCTCAAGACTGTGGAATCGGTCAAATCACGCTGAAGACGTGATACCGGCAATTTGGCTGCCAAATGTTCAAGCAAGGCATTTGCCACACCAATGTTACCTTCAGAATTCTCAAAGTCAATGGGATTTACCTTGTGGGGCATTGCTGAAGATCCAACCTCTCCGTCTTTTATTTGTTGCTTAAAATAAGACATCGAAATATACATCCAGAAATCGCGGTCCAAATCCATAAGAATCGTATTTATACGCTTCATGCCGTCAAAAACGGCAGCAAGATTGTCATAATTTGAGATCTGAGTCGTGTATGTTTCCCGTTCCAAGCCAAGTTTTTGCTTTAAAAATTCTGCTCCAAAGGTCTTCCAGTCAACAGAAGGATAAGCCACATGATGCGCATTAAAATTTCCAGTTGCACCGCCAAACTTTGCAGAGTAAGGAATTTGTTTTAATAGTTTAACTTGTTGATTCAATCTGGAAACATAAACCATAATCTCTTTTCCTAAGCGAGTAGGAGATGCGGGTTGTCCATGTGTTTTTGCCAACATTGGAATATCTTTCCATTTTTCTGCATATACAGAAAGACAATCTATAACCTTTTGCAATTCGGGATAATAAACCTCTTCCATGGCATCTTTTATGGAAAGCGGGATAGAAGTGTTGTTAATATCCTGTGAAGTCAATCCAAAATGGATAAATTCCTTAAAATCAGTTAGCCCAATACGATCAAAAGCTTCTTTAAGAAAATATTCGACAGCTTTCACATCATGATTGGTAACTTGCTCTTTATCTTTAATATTTTGCGCGTTTTCAATTGAGAAATTGCGATACAAGTCTTGCAATGTCTCAAAGACACCAGGCTCCACAGAACTCAACTGAGGAAGTGGCATTTCACAAAGTGCAATAAAATACTCAACTTCGACCTGTACACGGTAACGAATAAGGGCAAACTCAGAAAAATACGAAGCCAATGGCTCGGCTTTAGAACGATAGCGTCCATCCACAGGTGAAATCGCAGTCAAAGCGTTCAAATCCATGTTTTTACTCTTTTTTTAGGCATTCCCTGCCTTTAACCTTTAAATCTTTCAACTTTATCTTACGGATATCATCCGTATCTTCGCACTATGCAAAAAATACCTTGAAATATAAGACTACAAAAGTACTACTTTCAGCGGAATAAAAAGAAGCTTTTTATTATTATTTTAATGCCATCGAAAAATGATTTTGAAAAAATTTGTGAGAGTTAAAAATAGCCGTATCTTTGTCGCGGTTTTAAAAACAGGAGGGCGTTTAGCTCAGCTGGTTCAGAGCATCTGCCTTACAAGCAGAGGGTCGGGGGTTCGAATCCCTCAACGCCCACTTCTCCAAATTAAAATCAATTTAGACTTTCGGGCGTTTAGCTCAGCTGGTTCAGAGCATCTGCCTTACAAGCAGAGGGTCGGGGGTTCGAATCCCTCAACGCCCACAGAAACAGGATAACTCAAAGCACGAGCGTATCCTGTTTTTATTTTTCTTACTTTCTTAATTATTTCTGTTAAAGATTAAACTTCTTCTTTGCTTTATCTTTCTCAAAATAAAGCAAATATGTATCAGGATTCAACATATGCATGACAGGCTGGAACAATTCTTGATTTTTCATTATCGCCGGATAAAGATATCTATAGGTTGAACTATATCCCAATTGATCCAGTACAACGAAGTCGACTTTGCTGTCAACAAGACCTTTTATAACTTCTCTGTCATCCAGACTAAAGGTATACATAGTAACATAAGTCTTTGAAAAGTAATAAAACATATCTGCCTTTCGGCAAGCAACAACCCAATTCCTGTTTCCTTGTTTTTTAATGGTTTTCGCCATGTCAAAATAGTTCTTATAAGCAGGAGGATAATCCTGAGCTGCGAAATCGTGCATTTCATTTAATGACAAAAACATGAAGAATGATAGAATTAAAAAACAATATGGCAAAAATTTAGGAACCGTTTTCCTGGAAAGATTAAAAATATAAACAGCAACCTCATACAAACCCAGAAAGAAGCAAAAAGCGATAAAAGGCATAAGCGGCCAGACATACCTCGACCCGTTTCCACTATGCCATAGAAGAAAAACCAACATATTCCCCAAGATATAGGAAGTGAAAAGAGAACGGTACTTGCCTGTTTTCCAAGCACCAAATAAAGTCACAATCAATATAATGCCGCCAAGTACAATCACGGTCGATTTTGCAAGAGTATCAACATGGGCAAAAGGGAAAAGGACATCTGTAAAGCCTTTTATAACGGTATCATAAAAATTCACAAGCATTTTGCTCAGAAATCCGCTCACCGTATTAATCTGACCTTCTTCAGGCCTCCAATTATTTACTGATAAAACTGCCCCCAGATATCTACCTTTAATTCCAACTACTGAATTCCGGATCATCCACGGTAAATAAAGAATGGCATACCCGCCTATAAATGCGCCTATTCTTTTCCATTTCTTTTCGAGAAGCCAGAAAAACACGATCGCACCTGCAAGAACAATTCCTACGCCTCTCAGGTAATATGCTGCTACAGCAGAAAGAAGAACGCCCCAGAAGTATTTGGATTTGAATATTTTTACATCATCTTCCATTTTAGAAAGACAGTAAAGGGCAAGGATGCAAAAAAAGAGGTATGGTATCTCAGACATTATTATTGTTGCCCATCGTAATAGTCCGCTATTAAGCATAATAAGAAAACAAACCGAGAAAGCCAACTGAACATTTTTAGACACGTTCTTAAGAAGCAGAAAGAAAAGCAAAATCCCTCCCAAATAAAACAATCCGTTTACGATCTTAAAAAGGAATATGTTATCTCCAAAGAAAAGCATCAACAATGAAAGAATGGCAGAATAGCCTGGAGGGAACCAGTTCGTAGCTGGGTAATCGGGAGAATAAGGCGAAGAATAGCCTTTACCATTCAAAATAGATGAGGCAAAATTCAGATATCCAAAATTATCCCCATTTAAGTCCATCTTCTTGTCAAAAATATGGGCGTATGCTATAAGGAAAGTGACAGACAAAATAACAATATACCATAAGGTATATTTATTATCGGTCGTTGCTTTATTAGCATTGGTTGTGATTTTTCCTGTTTTTGTGTTTATGGGTTTCATGTTTAAGTTATTTTTGAGGGACATGATATAAAACGGATTTTGTCCAGCCCCATTTGTCAAATCTGTATACAAAAGAGACCTTTAATACCCCTAATCCATAAATAAAGCTTCTTTTAAGATTGATGGAAGAAGCTTCATCAAAATACTTTGTAGGACAAGTGATTTCGGCAATTTCATAACCTTCACGAACGATCTGTGCCAACATTTCATTGTCAAAAACAAAGTCATCAGAATCATCCATATAGTTGATCTTTTTCAGAACATCAGCAGAGAATGCCCTAAAACCCGTATGATATTCTGATAATTTTTGATTCAGCAAAACATTTTGAACACAAGTCAGAAAGCGATTGGAAACGTATTTAATCAATGGCATTCCACCTTTCAAGGCTCCTTTACCCAATATGCGTGAACCAAGGACGACAGTATAAACATCGTTGGCAATAAGATAGCACATTGAATGAATTAGTTTCGGTGTATATTGATAATCAGGATGAAGCATAACAACAATGTCTGCGCCGATTTCCAGGGCTTTATTGTAACAGGTTTTTTGATTTCCTCCATATCCTTTATTTCTGTCATGGCTGATGACATACTTGATTCCTATTTCTTTGGCAACTTCAACCGTCCGGTCAGTGCTAAAATCATCTGTAACAATTACCTCATCAACAATATCAAAAGGAATTTCTTCATAAGTCTTTCTCAGCGTAAATTCTGCATTGTATGCAGGCATCACTACTACAATTTTCTTTCCGTTAATCATTGTTATATCTCACTTGTTTTATACATGGTTTCATTATGGCAGGATCAAGTGAAACAGACTATCTCGTTCCTTCCATTATACAGGCAACAAATATACAAAAAAGTGTTGAACGTATTTACCGTTTTAGAAATCACTATACTTTTCTTAACTTGCGCTCCGAAAAAATTCGAAAAATGAAAGACTTTATCAGATTACTTTTCCGTCTGGTTCCGCCCTATAAAAGAAGCATTGTGTACAATGTACTGAACAATCTTCTTTCTACTTTTTTTAGCTTATTTTCCTTTGCAATGATTATCCCTATTCTTCAGATATTGTTCAAGATCGACAAGAATACGTATTACGTCATGAAATCATTTGATGGAGCGCGAATTGGGGAATGGGGATCCATCATTAAAAATAATTTCTATTGTTATATAACAGATACTATTAAAATCAGTGGTGGTGGAACCACCTTACTTTTGCTTGGCGCCTTTTTGGTTTTCATGACTATTATGAAGGTTTTGTTTATGTATATGTCTTCATTAAATATGGTTACAATCAGGACCGGTGTTTTGCGGGATTTGCGATATGCCATCTTTAGCAAAATAACAAATCTGCCTCTTAGTTTCTTTTCTGAAGAAAAGAAAGGCGATATTCTTGCCCGGATGTCTGGTGATGTGAATGAAGTTGAAAATTCAGTAATGAGTTCTTTGGATATGATTTTCAAAAATTTCATTATGATTGTGGTTTATTTTGGGACAATGATAATTTTGAGCTGGCAATTGACTGCATTCGTAATATTACTTTTACCAGTAGCATTACTTTTGATGGGAAGAGTCAGTAAAAAATTGAAAAAACCATCTCGTGAAGGTCAAGAACAATGGGGTGAATTACTTTCCCAAATCGAAGAAACGCTGTCAGGACTTCGCATTATCAAGGCATTCAATGCAGAAAACAAAGTTCGAACGCGTTTTACTAAACAAAATGAGACATTACGTCAAACAAACAGAAAAGTAGCCAAAAGACAGCAATTGGCGCATCCAATGAGCGAATTTCTTGGTACAACAATAATTGCCATTGTGGTTTGGTTCGGTGGTTCTTTGATATTAAAAAACCAGTCTATCATTACTGCTCCAACCTTTATTTATTATCTGATAATTTTTTACAGCATTATTAATCCCGCCAAAAATTTTTCTCAAGCCTGGTACAGCATTCAGAAAGGGTTAGCGTCTATGGTCAGAATCGATAAAATATTATTGGCCGAGAATCCCATTGTTGAACCAAAAGAACCTAAACACATCAAAGAATTTTCCAAAGAAATCGAGTATAAAAATATATCCTTCCGATATCAGTCAGAGCCTGTTCTTCATCATATTAATTTGGTTATACCAAAAGGTAAAAAGGTCGCATTGGTCGGACAATCAGGTTCAGGAAAATCAACTTTTGTTGATCTGCTTCCACGTTTTTATGATGTAGAAGAGGGATCTATCAGTATCGATGGCATTGATATAAGAAATCTGCCGATTCATGAATTACGTGATATGATGGGAAATGTGAATCAGGAAGCTATTCTTTTTAACGACAGTTTTTTTAATAATATCGCTTTCGGAGTAAAAGATGCAACAATGGAGCATGTAATTGAAGCCGCAAAGATTGCCAATGCACACGATTTTATTGTTTCAACAGAAAATGGATATGATACCAATATTGGTGACCGGGGAGGCAAACTTTCCGGCGGCCAGCGCCAGCGTGTAAGTATTGCCCGTGCAATTTTAAAGAATCCTCCTATTCTTATTCTTGATGAAGCCACATCAGCGTTAGATACAGAATCGGAAAAACTGGTACAAGATGCACTTGAAAGCTTAATGAAAAACCGCACTACCATTGTAATTGCCCATCGCTTATCTACGATCCGTGATGCTGACCTGATATGTGTCATGCACGAAGGATCACTTATTGAACGAGGCACTCATCAGGAATTGCTCGAGAAAAACGGGGCCTATAAGCGTCTTTATGAGATGCAGGCATTTTAAAAGAAATCTTTTAAAAATATTTTCATAAAAACTTGTAATTCCGAATTTTATCCGTTCCTTTGTATCGTCTCGCTGAGACGAAATTAATTATCATTTTTATTTATTTATTATCTATTATTTTTATGAATATTTACATTGGCAACCTGAACTACAGCGTTCGGGAAAATGACTTGAAAGAAGTTATGGAAGATTATGGCACCGTTGTTTCCGTTAAAATCATCAAAGATCGTGAAACAGGTCGTTCTAAAGGTTTTGCATTTTGCGAAATCGAAGAGGATGATGCTGCCAAGAAAGCCATTGCCGAATTGAACGGATCAGAATATGCTGGCCGTCCTATGGTCGTTAAAGAAGCTCTTCCGAAAAATTAATTCGAAACAAATCTTGACAGAACTCACTTAACAATATAAGTTCCTTATCAAAAAAACCGCTTCAGAAATGAGGCGGTTTTTTTATTCTTTATTCTCTTACTATTATTCTTTATTCAATGTATGCCATGACCTGGTTTTTTTTGACCTGATTTCCTTGTGATATATCTATCTGAATTAATTTCCCGTCCAGATCGGCCTTAACAGGTTCAAGACCATAATAAGTCTGTATATAGCATATTGGATCTCCTTTCTTGAAAGTTGTTCCTATTACAGGTTGAGTGGATTTTTCCAGAACGTCAACCTGCCAAATCAATTGACCACTACATGGAGCTTGAACAGGTTCAGCCTTTGGATGAGCCTTCCTGAGTTCTTCAATATCAATACCAGGGATCTCAATAACCGGACGAACTACGATCTTAGGCGTTCCAGCCTTTTCTTTTGCTTGTTCCAATTCTTCTTCAAAACGTTGTTTGGCAATTCCAGATTTGTAATCCCTATATTGTCTTTCATGCATTGCAAACTCAAGAAGTTCCTCATCGTCTTTACCGCAATCCCAGCTGTTTTCTTTCATTTCTGCTCTATAAGCATCCAATGCGTCAGGGTAGGCATCCTGAGGATTGCCTGTATAGAATTCCCATCCGTTATCTTTCACAAGTTGTTGTATTTCAGGAGCAAGTTCACCTGGAAGTTTACCAGTCTTTCCTAAAATCATATTACGACTGTCTTTATCTATATTTGAAAAACGAGGCTCACCTTTTGCCAACGAGAAAATATTCATCAACGCAATATTCTTCACATATTGACTGAAAGGTGTAACCAATGGTGGATAGCCAAGTTTTGGCCATGCATATTGTACTTCGGAAAAAAGCCATATAACTAGATCATTAAAAGTAACCTCTTTCTTCCCATTATTCCGCAAAGCCATATTGATAGCATTATGCATCCCTTTCAGGTCGGACATCATTGAACCCATCATGCCACCAGGCAAACCACAGCCAACAAGCAGGGAGGTCATTTGTTTATTTCCCGGGTTAATAAAATAGCCTAGAAAATCATCCACAAATGACTGTGTCAGAGATCTGGCCTCCATGTAGGCATTCATGTTAATTTCAGGAACAAGGAAACCAGCATCTTTAAGCATTGCCTGTATAGTTATCACATCTGGATGCACCATACCCCAGGAAAGAGGTTCCATTGCCACATCAAGATAATCTACACCAGCCCTTGCAACCTCCAGCATGGATGCTACAGAAAAACCAGGCCCAGTATGACCGTGATACTCAATAATAATATGCGGATATTTATCTTTGATTGATTTAACCAACTTACCTAAAAATGCAGGTCGCCCAATTCCGGCCATATCCTTGAGGCAAATTTCATCTGCCCCGAACTCAACAAGTTTATCAGCCAGAGCCATATAATACTCAACTGTATGAACGGGCGAAAAAGTAATACACATTGCAGCCTGGGAAATCATTCCGGCTTCTTTGGCATATTTGACAGAAAGTTCAAGATTTCGAGGATCGTTCAAGCCACAGAATGAGCGGGAAATATTCGTTCCTTGTGCATTTTTAACCTTAAACATCAAACGTCGGACATCGGCTGGTACAGGATTCATGCGCAAACCGTTCAACGCGCGTTCAAGCATTGTAGTCTGGATTCCAACCTTATTAAAAGGAGCAGTCCATTCGCGGACAGCTTTATTTGGATTTTCGCCAAACAGAAGATTTACTTGTTCGAAAGCACCACCATTGGTTTCGACTCTTGAAAAACACCCCATATCAATAATAACAGGGGCAATTTGTTTTAATTGATCTACCCGCGGCACATACTTCCCTGACGATTGCCACATATCGCGGTAAACAAGATTGAATTTAATTTCCTTTTTCATTTTAAAAAGAATATTTGCGCACGGTACTCACTGTTTATGTCCATCATCATAGATGAACGATCTTCAAGATGTGTTCCATGTGTATGATAATAATAACTTAAAGTTTTATAAAGGACAAAGACCGGCCACCGATCTATACCTTTCAAGAACCAAAATTACGGAAATTTTTCTCTATTTATTCAGTAAAGAGAAGTAAATAATATTTTTTTAGGGATTTTTTGTATGTTTCTTCCTTTTAATAAAAATAAGGTATAAAACGAATAATATACCCGCTCCAAAACCCACATACTTAAGTTCATGGTAGTATCTCATAAGTAATTCCTGATTCTTCCCAAAGAAATAGCCAAGCAAAGAGAGTATTGTATTCCAAAGGGCTGAACCAAGTATTGTAAAGGTAATGAATTTTCTCAGGTTCATCCTTGATAAACCAGCAGGAATAGAAATCAGGTGGCGTATTCCCGGAATGAGCCTTCCAATAAAAGTGGAGGTATTACCATTGGTATTAAAATAATTTTCTGCTTTCTGAAGCTTCGCTTTGTTTATAAAAAATATCTTTGCATACTTACTGTCAGCCAAACCATAAATAATTGTGCGGCCAAGATAGTACGAAAGAATATAATTTATTAGAGCCCCCATCGTGCATCCCAAAGTTGAAAAGACAATAATCAAAAAAAGGTTCATTTCTCCCTGAGCGGCAAGCCATGCTGCCGGTGGAAGTAAAAGTTCACTTGGAAGTGGTATAAATGTACTTTCAACCATCATAAAAAGGGTAATTGTCAAATAGTTGATGTTTGCCATATACCATTTAAGAATGGTACTGAAAATGTTCAATAAAATCATAGATATTAAACTTATTTACTTATTAATATACTCTCGGTAACGGTAAAAATGAAGGAATGTTCAAAAAAAACTAAAAGGTCCTTTATATTCTATAAAAAATCCACCTCATTCATCTCTTTATCATTTAACGATAACTCGTTCTGTTGGTGCCAAATGTTTATTTCTGTATTCTATTTGTTCAATCACTCTATCTGCAAGATTAATAAAAGCCTGACCAGTGACCGAATCTGAATCCAAGGCAACAGGCTTGCCTTTGTCTCCGGATTCACAGATTCCTTGCACAATGGGGATCTGGCCGAGCAAAGGTAAATTCAGCTCTTCGGCTAATTTTTTGCAGCCGTCTTTCCCAAAAAGATAATAGCGGTTGGTCGGTAATTCAGCAGGTGTAAACCATGACATATTTTCCACCAGGCCCAAAACCGGGACATTCACTTTTTCACCCTGGAACATACTTATACCTTTCCGGGCATCTGCCAATGCAACCTGCTGGGGGGTGCTTACTACAATGGCACCAGTCACAGAGAGTGTCTGTACCAATGTAAGATGAATATCACTTGTACCGGGTGGCAAATCAATCAGAAAGTAATCAAGTTCTCCCCAATTGGCATCGGTTATCAATTGTTTAAGGGCGTTTGACGCCATACCTCCTCTCCAAAGAACTGCATCATCCTGATTTACAAAAAAGCCTATGGATAAAATCTTCACTCCATATCGTTCTTCTGGTTCAATCAAATCACGATCATTTATTTTTTTAAGAATTGGCCTTGCATCTTCTATTCCAAACATTTTAGGTATGGATGGACCAAAAATATCAGCATCCAACAGACCAACTTTATACCCTAAGGAAGCAAGAGTTACTGCAAGATTAGCTGAAACGGTAGATTTACCTACTCCACCCTTTCCTGAAGATATAGCCAGAATATTTTTCACTCCAGGTAAAAGTTTATCAACCTCTGGACGTTTTAAAGGAGTAGAAGACAAAACCTCAATTGAAACATCTGCTTCTTTACTTACAAAAGTATGAATAGAAGCTTCGGCTGCCTTAACAACAGATTTTATAAATGGGTCATTCGGCTTTTCAAATCTCAGAGAAAAATAGACTTTATTACCATCAATACGAATATTGTTTTCAACTATCCCAGCAGAAACCAAACCCTTGCCAGTACCAGGATAACGCACTTTCTCAAGAGCATCATTTATAAGTTTCGGGTATAATACCATAATAATACAATCTTTAATATATTTGTTTATCAGCAGGCATATTGCGAGCACTACGACCAAAGCTACGATATGAGTCAGGTTCTATTTTTACATTTGGCTCCACAAAGGTCACTTCTTTTGGAATCTCAAATTTAACATACTTAATAGTCAATCCTCGATGTAGCCACTGGGATTCATAAAAGGTCTGTATGGACAGGATATTATCTGATAGTCCACTGTGGTACAAATCATCCGTTTCAAACAATACAGGAAGCATATTAGCTTTAATCATTTCTACTGTATATGTAAACATAAATTGACTGTCAGTTTTCAAGTGTATTTTTCCATCTGGTATAATAAATTCATGATAGTTTGTCATGAAATATGCTGAAGTAAGCCGTTTATTTACACTTTTCATTTGTGGATCTGGAAATGTCAGCCAAATTTCAGAAACTTCATTCGGGGCAAAAAAATGCGCAATAAACTCAATATGAGTACGCAAAAAAACCACATTTTTTAAGTTCTTTTCAAATGATTCTTTGGCTCCAGTCCACATTCTGGCACCTTTGATATCTACACCAATAAAGTTATTTTCTGGATACAATTCAGCCAGACTAACGGTATACTCACCTTTTCCACACCCTAATTCAAGAACAATTGGGTTATTGTTTTTAAAAAAGGATTTACCCCAATTCCCTTTTAAGAAATTATCTTGTGTAAAATTATCAGACTGAGCAAATTCGAAAACATGCGGCCACTGGCTCATGTCTTTGAATTTTTGCAGTTTATTCTTTCCCATAAAAAGTTTTGTGTTCAGACTTTTTAGTATTTTGATCCAACGCAATCCTGAATATTAAAGATTGCTCGACAAAAAGCCGGTTTTCTGAAAAATGTTGTGAAAACATGAGTCTGCCAGATATAAAAGATAATTTAAAGAAATCATAATAGACATCCGTCCTATCATAAAATTTCCCTCTATAAAAAGGGTCCCCCCAATACAAGGCATTGCCAAGTCCAGAATAATAATAAGCCATTAAACCTTCACCAAAATATATCGTAGATTTCATACCAATATTTTTATATCCAGCTTGAACTTCTCCTAAAAAACCATTCCTTACAACAAAAGAAGATGCTACAGCCCGCCAACGCTCAATTCCACCAAGATAGCCCAAACGGAAGCTAAGCGTGTCCATTGAGGTTATGGCGGTTAAATCCAAACCAACCGCAGCATGCAATATGCCATTATCTCGCACTCCGCTGGAGCTGTAAGTCCCTGCATAATGATTCATATATGTCTGGAATTGTGAAAAGAATTTATTCTTTCTATACAATATGTCTCCACCCATAAAAAAAGCCTCGTGATCCGTAACAGTTATTCGCCCTGTCCAATCTAGAAACGCTTTCGCATCCAAACCTTTATTCCGGTACTGCCATAAAAGGCCTGTAATATTCGGACGATAAAAATAGATTGAATCCTGAAAAAAAGCTTTTGGTAAGTCATCTAATAATCCAGCACGCGGAAAACTTCCCATAAAAAATCTAAAAGGCTTTCCATCGTAAAAATAATAGGCTGTAGGTGTATATCCATCCTGAAAATTACGACTTCCATATTCTTTAAGTGCATCTATACCCACAAATAAGTGATGCACAGAATCAACCTGCAATCCAACGGTGGGAGAAAAACGCACCCCGGCCATTGTTTGATCAATCTGATAATCACTATTTGCAAACTCGGTATTGTCGAAAAAGTTATAAAGACCTGCTTTCCACTCAAAATCTTGTGCAGAAACGATGAAAGGAAAAAAATATGCGAAAAATAACAGATATAAATTTGGATTTTTCATCCGAATAACTTATACTAAAATGTGCAACTGTGAAAATCACTCTAAAATTGTTGTCCAATTAAATCTGTCAGGAGCCTCACCATACTGAATGGCACGTAAAGCCTTATACAATTTTTCAGAAGTTTTCCCCGGTTTTCCATCTTTTGAGAATACGTAGCTTTTACCTGTATCCGCATCATCAATAACACCTATGGGTGCAATCACAGCTGCTGTTCCACATTCTCCGGCTTCTTGAAATTCGGATAGTTCTTCAAGTGCTATGCGACGCTGTTCAACATTCATACCCATATCTTTTGCCAAATGCATAATACTCTTATTCGTAATGGATGGTAAAATAGAGTGAGAAGCAGGTGTCGCATAAGTATTTCCTTTTATCAGAAAAAAATTGGCAGCTCCACATTCATCAAAATACTTCTTTTCTTTTGCATCTAAATACAATACACCAGAATAACCTTTTTTATGGGCAAGTTCTCCTGATTTAAGACTGGCTGCATAGTTCCCCCCCGTTTTGATATGACCCGTTCCGTTTGGTGCTGCACGGTCATATTCACGCATGATAACTACTTTTGTAGGAGTAAATCCGCCTTTAAAGTAGGGACCAACTGGTGTTACAAATACCATAAATAAATATTCATCTGCTGGTTGAACGCCAACACGTGCACCTGTACCAATCAAGAAAGGACGTATATATAATGAAGCACCTGATTCATAAGGAGGGACAAAACGTTCATTCAGTTTTACAACTTTCAGAATTGCTTTTTCAAACATATCAACAGGAAATTTCTCCATCATAATAGCTTCGGCAGAAGATTGTAAACGTTTTGCATTTTCATCAAGACGGAAAAGACGAGTCTTGCCATCAGGACCTTTAAAGGCTTTTAATCCCTCGAATATCTCTTGTCCATAATGCAAACAAGTAGCGGCCATGTGCATAGTAATATTTTCAGAAGTTGAGACTTCTAGTTCTCCCCATTTCCCGTTTCTAAAATAACAGCGAACGTTGTAGTCGGTTGGCAGATATCCAAACGACAATTCTGACCAATTAATAGTATCCATTTTTTATTCAAATTAAAATTCAAGTATTCTCAGCTATAAGTCACAAAAATACACTTTTTTATTTTTAAAACTGTAGCACTGAACAAGATATTCTACAATGTTTTTTAACAAGAAAAAAGGAACATAAACTATTTAATAGTTGCATTCAAGTTCAAAGGCATTACTTAATTCAATTTTCTATGTCTTATGTAGAAAAAATGAACAACAACTATCTTTTCGATAATGATTAAAAAAACATTATATTGTTTATTTTTCTTGCATTTTAGCATCAGATTTATCGTCTATATTAGGATTTATGCATATATTTGTTGCGTTTTTAAAGAATAACAATTGACCCTATGTGTGGATTCGTAGGAGCTTTTGAGCTCAAACAAAGTGCCAGGGAACTAAGACCTCAAGTTCTGAAAATGGCCAAAAAGATACGTCACAGAGGACCGGACTGGTCAGGTATTTATTGTGGCGAAAAAGCCATATTGGCACATGAACGCCTATCGATCGTTGATCCGACCTCTGGAAGTCAACCGCTGTATTCTGCAGACGGTTCTTGTGTTTTAGCAGTAAACGGCGAAATTTATAATCATCTTGAAATTCGTAAAAGATATGCCGGTAAGTATGATTTCCAAACCAATTCTGATTGTGAAGTTATACTTGCGCTGTACAAAGACAAAGGAATTGATTTTATGGAAGAACTCAGTGGCATATTTGCTTTTGCTCTTTACGATATCAAAAACGATGTCTATTTAATCGCACGCGATCATATTGGAATAATTCCACTTTATATGGGATGGGACAACAGCGGACAGTTTTTTGTCGCTTCTGAAATGAAATCACTGGAACCATATTGCTCCAAAGTGGAAGAATTTTTGCCTGGTCATTCATTATATAGCAAAAATGGTAAACTTGAGAAGTGGTATAGCCGTGATTGGATGGAATATGACGCTGTGAAAAATAATCAAAGCTCGATTGAAGTATTACGGGATGCGCTGGAAGCAGCGGTTAAACGTCAATTAATGTCAGATGTACCATACGGTGTTTTACTTTCAGGAGGTTTGGATTCATCAATTATTTCTGCAATTGCAAAAAAATACTCTTCTACTCGTGAAGAGAGTGGAGGTACCCGAGAAGCATGGTGGCCACAACTGCATTCTTTTGCTGTTGGTCTTGTAGGTTCTCCTGATTTGATTGCAGCTCGTAAAGTTGCGGATCATATAGGCACAGTGCATCATGAAATTAATTTCACAATTGAGCAAGGCATGGATGCTTTAAGTGATGTCATTTACCATTTAGAGACCTATGACGTCACTACGATAAGGGCTTCAACGCCCATGTATCTTCTTGCCCGCGCCATTAAAGCATGGGGTGTAAAAATGGTTCTTTCCGGTGAAGGTGCAGATGAAATATTCGGTGGCTATTTATATTTTCACAAAGCGCCATCGCCTAAAGACTTACATGAAGAAACAGTTCGAAAACTAGATAAACTCCATCTTTATGATTGTCTAAGAGCAAATAAATCATTGGCTGCCTGGGGCGTTGAAGGACGTGTACCCTTTTTGGACAAAGAATTTATGGATATTGCTATGCGTTTAAACCCTGCGGATAAAATGTGCACGAATGGCCGGATAGAAAAATGGATTCTTCGTAAAGCCTTTGAAGATTATTTACCTGCTGAAGTTGCATGGCGTCAGAAAGAGCAGTTCTCCGACGGTGTGGGTTATGGTTGGATTGATTATTTAAAAATCAATGCTGAAGAGAAAGTCAGTGATTCAAAAATAGCTAATGCGGCAAAGTTTTTCCCTATCAATCCACCTCTCAATAAGGAAGAATTTTTATATCGGAGTATCTTTACTGAATTATTCCCTTCGGAATCTGCAGCTAAATGTGTCCCTTCTGTCCCTTCCGTGGCTTGCAGTACACCTATAGCTTTGGAATGGGATGAAGCATTTAAAAAAATGAATGATCCATCTGGCCGTGCCGTAAAGAACGTACACAACGAGTCCTATTAATTTGTTTTACGTAGCAAAATAAAAAAATCCGTATATTTGTCGAGCAGGTCTGGCATCAATGCCAGTATTGCGTTCGCATGATTCAAGAACACAATTCACAAAATACAGAACAAAAAATAATCGAAGTGGCCAAACATGTTTTCATGGAAAACGGTTTGGAAAAAGCCAAGATGCAAGATATTGCTGACAAGGCAGGCATTAATCGTAGTGCTCTTAATTACTATTTTCGTACCAAGGAAAATCCATTCTCTGTTCTCATAGATCAACTTTTTGATGGCATATTGCCAGCCATTGAAAACCTGCTGGGAAATAAAAGTTCTTTTTTTGAAAAAGCAAAGTCTATTATCGAAATCCATGATGCACAACTAAGGCAAAATGATTTTATACCAAGATTTATGTTTATTGAAATACAACGCAATCCTAAATCCGTGTATGAGTATATCAATAGAAGTCCCAAAATTAGAATGCTTTTGAAAAATAGTATCTGTCCATTTTCACTTAACAAAAATGAGTTCTATTATTAATATAGGTTTAGACGCAGGCTCTACCACTATAAAAGTTGCTGTTTTGGATGCGGATGGGAAGCTGCTTTTCAAAAACTATCGCAGACATCACGCAGATATCCCAGGAGTGTTGGCTGAAATGTTTAAATCGGTTCAAAAAACTATCGGAGAAACCAAAGTTCACCTGACGCTGACAGGCTCAGCAGGAATGGGCATAGCTGAACGCTGCAGCCTGCCATTCATTCAAGAAGTTGTAGCATCCTGCGGCTATATTTCGAAAGAACATCCTGAAATAAGAACTTTGGTTGACATTGGCGGAGAAGATGCCAAAATGATTTTTTTCAGGGAAGATAAAATTCCAGATATCCGGATGAACGGTAATTGCGCTGGTGGAACGGGCTCATTTATAGATCAAATGGCAACTATCCTTGGTGTAGATGTAAATGAACTAAACAACCTGGCAGAAAGAGCAATTACAATCTATCCAATTGCCTCACGTTGCGGAGTCTTTTCAAAGACCGATGTGCAAAATCTGCTTAGCCGGAATGTTGGCAAGGATGACATTGCCGCCTCCGTATTTCATGCAGTAAGTATACAAATACTCACATCACTTTCTCGTGGTTATGATGTTTTACCTAAACTATTTCTCTGTGGAGGGCCTTTCCATTTTATTCCAGAACTCAGAAAAGCGTTTATTGACGAATTAAAAATGGAAGTAAACGATATTGTTATATCGGAAAATTCAGAAATAGTCCCAGCTTGGGGTGCAGCCATAAATGCATCAAAATCAAAAACAGCCAAGACTCTTGCCCAATATGTCCAGATATTTGAAGAAGCTAGTAAAAATCAAGTGATAGACGTTAGTAAACGGCTTCATCCTTTATTTAAAGACACTACTGATTTTAAGACTTTCCAGGAATCAAAAAGCAAATACCAAATTAAACAAACAACTTTCGACAAATTAAAAAGCAATGAATGTTATATTGGAATTGACAGCGGCTCAACTACAACTAAAATTGTTGCCATTGATTCTGAAGGGCAGATTTTTTATCATTTTTATGAAAAGAACCAAGGACTTTCTCTGAATACAGTCGCAAAAGGTCTATCAGATTTTTACCAAATGTCCATACAGAAAGGAAGAAATCTTATGGTTGCAGGGAGTTGTGTAACAGGTTATGGTGAAGATTTGCTAAAAAAGGCATTTAATATGGAAAACGGCATTGTCGAAACCATTGCTCACTATACAGCCGCATACCATTTTGAACCCAACGTTTCTTTTATACTGGATATCGGTGGACAGGACATGAAAGCGGCTTTTATTGAAAATGGAACAATAAAGCGTCTGGAAATCAATGAAGCTTGTTCGTCAGGTTGCGGATCTTTTATTGAGACATTTGCACAAGGACTAAATTATAACGTGACTGACTTTTCAAAAGTTGCCGGCAATTCAAAGAATCCTTGCGATCTTGGTACAAGATGCACCGTCTTTATGAATTCAAAGGTCAAACAATTCCTCAGGGAAGGAGCAAATGTTGCAGACATTTCAGCTGGGCTAAGTTATTCCATTGTCAAAAATTGCCTTAATAAAGTATTAAAGCTCAGAAGCTTTGAAGAAATGGGCGATTATGTAATGGTGCAGGGTGGAACATTCAGAAATCAGGCTTTAATACGCGCATTTGAACTTGAAACAGGCAAAAATGTGATAGTATCAAATTTTCCGGAATTGATGGGTGCATACGGTGCAGCCCTCTTTTCAATAAAAAAGGCTGAAGGAAAAGCTATTCCTCTTAAAGCATTTGTAAAAGTTCAAGCATACACGAATAAACGCAATAAATGCAAGGGTTGTGAAAATCAGTGTACGATTACACACTTTACATTCGATAACGGTAAAAGCTTTTTTGCAGGTAACAAATGTGAAAAGATGGTAAGCAACCTCGGTAAAGAACAGGTACCAGGTGTTAATCTATATACTGAAAAATATAAGTTGCTTTTCGACAGAGACGCCACTAAAGAAAAAAAAGAAGGGGCAATAACAATTGGAATACCCCGTTCATTGGGAATATTTGAAGATTACCCCTTCTGGTTCAGCCTATTCACCAATTGTGGCTTTAATGTACAGCTCTCGGACAAATCGACTATGAAACTTTATGAAACAGGCATTAAGACAGTTATGGCTGATAATATCTGTTTCCCGGCCAAAATCACGAACGGACATATACTCAACTTGATTCATAAAAAGGTTGACAGAATATTCTTGCCATTTGTCGTTTATGAAAAAAAGGAAGACAAAAATACGATAAACAGCTATAACTGCCCTATTGTTACTGGCTATTCTGAAGTAATTCGAAGTGCCATTGATCCTGCTGGAAAATTTGGAATAGCTTTTGATTCTCCATCTTTTACTTTTAAAAATGAAAAGCTGAAGAAAAAAGCCTGTATAGAGTATATTCAATCTCTTCCGGGAAAAACATTAGGTAATAAAGAAATTGAAAAAGCTTATTATAAGGCGGTTGAAGAACAAGATTTATATGAAAAAACAATAACACGTCGTTGTAATGAAGTACTAAAAGAGGCTAAAGAAAAGAATCATTTAGTGGTTTTACTGGCTGGCCGTCCCTACCATTCTGATCCTTTAATTCAGCATAAGCTGGCAGACGTCATCGCCAGTTACGGTGCGGATGTCATAACAGAAGATATAGTTAGAGAATCTGATAGTCCAGTCAATAAAGTACAAAGCATTATGCAATGGGCTTACACCAACAGAATTCTAAAATCGGCCTCATGGGCTGCGGAGGCCGTCCAAAACGTCCATTACATTGAATTGACTTCTTTTGGCTGTGGGCCTGATGCATTTATTATCGATGAAATTTCTGATATTCTTCATCATAGCGGAAAAAGTGCAACCTTCTTAAAAATAGACGATATTAACAATATTGGTTCTATGCGGTTGCGTATACGTTCATTGATGGAGAGCCTAAAATACAATGCAGGATACAAAAATGTACACTACACGAAATCAATAAACACCAACCCCTTTTTAAAAATAGACCGTAAAAAAACGATTCTATTGCCTTGGTTTGCGGACTTTTATTCTCCATTTCTTCCTCCAGCTTTCAAACTGGCAGGCTACAATGCTATCAATTTACCACCGAGCGACAGGAAGTCTGTAGAATATGGACTCAAATATTCCAACAACGAGATTTGTTACCCAGCGACTTTAATTGTCGGTGATTTTATGAAAGCACTGGATAGTGGGAAATATAAATCTGATGAAATTGCATTGGCTATTTCTCAGACTGGCGGACAATGTCGTGCAACCAATTACACCTCCTTGCTAAAAAAAGCGCTTGTTACTGCGGGGCTGGAACAAATTCCAATAATAACCATCGCTATGGGTGGGGGTGCCAACGAGCAACCTGGTTTTAAAGTTGACTGGAAAAAGATTTATAAAATTATCGTCTACAGTATTGTTTATGCTGATTTACTCTCACAAATGTATTATTCAACTGCTCCGCGGGAAAAAGAGAAAGGGGCGGCTATGCGCATCAAAAATGAATTACTGCAATTGGGTATTAAAGCTTTTGAAGACAATGATCCAAAACGATTTCTTGATTTGGCCTCTCTGGCCAATCAACGTTTTACAGAAGCACTTGAATTAAAAGATGTACCGAAAATTGGGGTTGTTGGAGAAATATATGTAAAATACAATAGTTTTGGACATAAAGACATTGTAAATTGGTTAGTACAACAAGGTATTGAAACGGTTTTACCCCCTATTCTTAATTTCTTTACTTCTACCTTTGTCAGCCAATCAGAAAGGGAGTCAGGTAATATTTCCAAACGAGTAGTACCCAAATACATCTATAATTTCGCAGAAAATTATATTTATACTATTGTACACAAAATGGAAGAACGTGTAAAAGCTTTTCCGTACTTTAGACCTTTCGAAACACCGGAACAAATGGGAAAGGCGGCTTCTAAAATCATCAATCTAAATGCACAGTTTGGAGAAGGTTGGAGTATTCCAGCCGAATATGCTCATTTTGCCGAATCGGGCATCAACAGTGTTGTAAGCCTTCAACCCTTTGGCTGTATCGCAAACCAGATTATTTCCAAAGGCATTGAAAAACGCACCCGTGAACTTTACCCCAACCTCAATCTCCTTTTCCTTGATTTTGACAGTGGCATGAGCGAAGCAAATATTTTAAACAGATTACATTTCATGATTGAAAATAGAAGTTAAATCGATCAAATATTTATATTTGTAATGCACACAGATATTCCTGTCACCTGAACAAAAACAAAATAATATGCATTTAATCTGGTTAATAGACTTTGAATAACAAAATCATCAACTATCTTTATATAAATTGATAAACATGGCAAAAATAACATTTAATGGAAGCCAGATTCAAACTTGTGGATCGATTCCTTCTGTAGAAACTAAAGCAATGGACTTTTGCCTGACAGGCATAGATCTTTTAGATGTTAGCCTTTCAAATTTTAGAGGTAAGCGAATTGTAATGAATATTTTTCCAAGTATTGATACCGGCGTTTGTTCTACTTCCGTAAGACGATTCAATTCAGAGGTGGAAAAAATGCGTAATGCGGTGGTTTTGTGTATATCGGCAGATCTTCCGTTTGCATTAAGTCGTTTTTGTGGTGCTGAAGGGCTGACAAATGTCGTACCACTAAGTGAACTAAGACCGCCCCGTAGTTTTGGTGAAGATTATGGTCTGAGAATGATAGACGGACCACTGGCCGGTCTTTTTTCCAGAACTGTAATCGTTATAGATGAAAACCAAAATATAATTTATACCGAACAAGTTTCAGACATTGCGCAAGAGCCTAAATATAAACCCGTTGTTGATCTTCTAAAATAAAAAAACAAATTTCAGGTATTAAAAAGTGTATTCTTGCTTTTAAAGATTAAAAAAATCAGTCATGAATCAGAATATAGAAAATCAGGTTTCTCTTTTTGGAACAGATGTCATTAACTGGGCTCTAAATCATGGAATAAAGATTGTTTTTATTGCAGTCATTGCCTATGTCTTAAAATTAATATCCAAACACTTTATACAGAGAATTGTAAAAGCGGCTGTTTCATCAGATAAATTTATGACAACTGACGGAGAAGTGAAGCGCATGCATACTTTGGTGAGGATTTTCTCCTGGAC
>Ga0302286_10000219_pt1 | contig 47312 bp, 45 predicted proteins | sample III_Fen_E2_3_FD_198765 | JGI IMG/M metagenome (GOLD analysis project Ga0302286, IMG submission 198765) | Peat permafrost microbial communities from Stordalen Mire near Abisko, Sweden - III_Fen_E2_3 | ecosystem: Environmental > Terrestrial > Soil > Wetlands > Permafrost | place: Sweden: Abisko...
ACAAATACTTCGCCACGAAAAGCATCGATAAATTATGGAGTGCTGATGCACGAAGTGCTCCGCAATATCCGTCATGCAGGCGATGAAAGCCGTGTGGTGGCCGATATGGAACGTTCGGGGCACATTACTGAAGATGAAAAGGCAAATGTAAACCGTATGCTGGAAAATTTCTGGGCAATTTCGGAAACAAAAAACTGGTTTGCACCTCATGTCAAAACATTGAACGAAACGCCGATTTTTACTCCCGAAGGCAATACCTACATTCCCGACAGGGTAGTAATTGAGAACGGAAAAGCAACCATTATCGACTATAAATTCGGGCAAGAGAAACCGAAATATCGCCGTCAGGTGCTCAATTACAAACAATTGGTGGAGGAAATGGGATATTCGGTATCGGCTTTTCTTTGCTACGTAGAACAAAACCGGGTGGAAGAAGTGATGTAATTAGATTTCAGATGTTCTGCTAAAACTTCTCATCCAATTCCTCGAAAAATCAAAAAAAATACCTACCTTTGAATATTGTTTTAGCTTATTTTGAATAGCTAATTATCAGATATTTAGATAAATCAACAAGCATAATTTGCGCTCCTTCGACCTTTCGTTACGGAAACAAAACCCGCTGCTTATGACTACAACCGAACAGCAATTTGATGCCATTATCAAGACTTGCCGCGATATCTTTGTTAAAAAACTGAGCGACTACGGTAGTTCGTGGCGCATTCTGCGACCGGCTTCGGTCACCGACCAAATTTTTATCAAAGCCAATCGCATTCGCAGCCTCGAAACCAAGAAAGAGGCGATGGTGGACGAAGGCACTCGCGGTGAGTGGATTGCGATTGTAAATTACGGCATTATCGGACTGATTCAGTTGGAGTTAGGATATGCAGATCAACCCGACTTATCACCTGAAGAGGCATTGAAGTTGTATGATAAGCTGATTCAGCAAGCCAAAACGCTGATGATGGCAAAAAACCACGATTACGGAGAAGCTTGGCGACTGATGCGGGTCAGTTCATACACCGATATTATTCTGCAAAAACTGAACCGTACCAAGCAAATAGAATCAAACAACGGCGAAACGTTGATTTCGGAAGGAATTGATGCCAATTATTCCGATATGGTGAATTACGCCATTTTTGCACTTATAAAAATAGATTTTGAAGGAGAGAACTAATATGGAATCACTTTTAAAATTATTGCTCAGACTTTTTCGTCTTCTCTTTGGAGCCGTATTCGTATTCTCGGGATTTGTAAAGGCAATCGATCCACTTGGCGGTTCCTACAAATTTCAGGAATATTTTACCGCAATGGGGATGGAAAATTTCGGTCAATATGCCCTGGTGCTCGCAGTGCTACTTGCTGCTGTTGAGATGGTTATCGGGCTGAACATGCTTACGGGTATCCGCATCAAAGAAACGGCTATCGCAGGCATCGCCTTTATGCTCTTTATGACCCCGCTCACATTATGGATTGCCCTCAAAAATCCGGTAAGCGATTGCGGCTGTTTTGGCGATGCTTTGGTAATCGGTAACTGGACCACTTTCTACAAAAACATTGTTTTACTGGCACTTGTTATTACTATTTTTCTGCTACGTCGCCATCATACTACCACTATTAAACCTTTGGCAGAATGGGTATTAGTGGTATTTTCGTTTGCCTGCGTGATGACCCTCTCGCACTTCAACTACCACTACCTGCCGATGGTCGATTTTCGTCCATACAAAATAGGAGCCAATATTTCCGAAGGAATGAAAATCCCGAAAGGTGCTCCCAGGGATGAATATGCAACCACTTTTGTGTATCAGAAAAATGGGGTTTCAAAGGAGTTTACACTCGAAAATTATCCCGCAAAGGACAGCACCTGGAAATTTGTGGATCAGAAAACAAAACTGGTAAAAGCCGGTTACAAACCATCTATTCACGATTTTGCAATTGTAAGTCCCACACAAGGCGAAATCACCGATTTGATTTTGGAAAACAAAGGATACGTATTCTTAGCCATCGCCTACGATCTTAGCAAAACGGAAAAAAATAACATTGAACGAATCAACACGATTTATCAATACGCTCAACGCAACCATTATCCGTTCTATTTACTGACAGGCACTACCGGGAATGATGCCGATAACTTCATAAAAACTACCGGTTTGCAGGTTCCTGTCTGCACCGCCGATCCCACTATGCTAAAGACCATGATCCGCTCAAATCCGGGGCTTATTTTGCTGCATCACGGCACAGTGATCAATCATTGGCCAAACGGATGGCTCCCGAAGTTCAGCCACCCACTGAGCAAAAATCCTGCCGACGAAAAACCTAAAATCCCATCATGGGTTCTTGTGTTACTCGTGGCAATAGCTTATATTGGTGCATTTTATATACTCTATCGCATACTCAACAAACTGTTTCAAAAAGGAAGTAATTATATAAATTTCTATCACACAAACAAATATTTTAGAAAATGAGAAAGAACATTGTAGCAGGTAACTGGAAAATGAACAAAACCCTGCAAGAAGGTGTGGCTTTGGCTACCGAACTCAACGAAACGTTGGCATCGAAAACGTTGAAATGTGATGTAGTTATCGGTACTCCGTTTATTCATTTAGCCACAGTTGCTGCCGCTATTGATACCAAGAAAATCGGCGTAGCTGCACAAAATTGTGCCAACAAAGAATCGGGTGCATATACAGGCGAAGTAAGCGCAACAATGGTAAAATCAACCGGTGCCGAATATGTTATCCTTGGTCATTCCGAACGTCGCGAATATTACGGTGAAACAAGCGCTATTTTGAACGACAAAGTAGCATTGGCACTGGCAAATGGTTTAACTCCTATTTATTGCTGTGGCGAAGCGTTGGACATACGTAATGCCAACACTCAAAATGCTTATGTGAAAAATCAACTCGAAGAAACGGTTTTCAACCTTTCGGCAGACGATTTCAAGAAAATTGTAATTGCTTACGAACCAATCTGGGCTATCGGCACAGGCGTAACTGCTTCCACAGAACAAGCTCAGGATATGCTTGCCTTCATTCGCAGCATTATTGCCGAAAAATTTGGTAAAGAGATTGCTGAAAACACCTCTATTCTTTACGGAGGAAGCTGCAATGCCAAAAACGCTCCGGAACTATTTGCACAACCCGATATTGATGGCGGTCTGATTGGCGGCGCATCATTAAAAGTTGCTGATTTTTATGCAATTATAGATGCTTTTTAATTAAGTTCCTCCTCTATTTCCCGTATGGATTGCATTGGATTGTGGAGTCTCTTTTTGTGATTCCGTATTTACGTGCTCCAATATACGTATTTACAATGTCCTAAATACGGAATCAGAAGAGGATGCATCGAAGCGAAAAATACAATTCATCTGTTATCTGATGTTTCTACATCAATTCCTTTCTTGAATTGCACGAAACTCATTGCCTTAAAGACGCGGAGAAGTAAAGATTTAACTTTGCATCTTCGCGCCTTTTTTTCTACCTTTACCGTATGGAAAATGATCTCAGCAAACAAATCAATCTTGGCAAAGTGGTTGCAGCCCGGCTCGAAGAAGTAGGTATCTGCTCCTTTGCCGAACTTCAGGCAATTGGCAGCAAACAAGCCTTTTTGCGACTTCAAACTGTTGACCCCGGAGCCTATCTGCACGAGCTGATGGCACTCGAAGGAGCCATTCAGGGTATCCGAAAATACTCGCTTTCGCCCGAAGTGAAAGCGGAACTGAAACTTTTCCTTCAATTATCTCAAAAGAACATATCGGAATAAACGCATATCAGTGAATCAATTAGAAGAACTCCTCTCACATCTCAATGAAAGTCAGCAACGGGCAGTGGCGTACAACGACGGTCCTTCGTTGGTAATTGCCGGTGCCGGTTCAGGGAAAACACGCGTGTTGACCTATAAGATTGCCGGTCTGCTGCTCAGCGGCTACCATCCTGCCTCCATTTTAGCACTCACTTTCACCAACAAAGCGGCCAAAGAGATGAAAGAACGTATTGCCCAACTTGTAGGCAGAGATATGGCTAAATGGCTCTGGATGGGCACTTTCCACTCCATTTTTTCACGGATGTTGCGCGCCGAAGCCGAACGCCTGGGCTTCACCTCCAACTTTACTATCTACGACTCTGCCGACTCCAAAAATCTCCTAAAAACCATCATCAAAGAGCTGCAATTGGACGAAAAAGTATATAAACCGTCTGCCATTCACGGTCGGATATCGTTTGCCAAAAACAACTTACTGACAGCCGATAAATATGTGAGCAACGGTGACTTGTTTAAGGTCGACAACTCGGCAAAAGTGCCCCGCACAGGCGACATATACACCATTTATGCCAATCGTTGTCGTCAGGCAAACGCCATGGATTTCGATGATTTATTGCTCTATACCAACATTTTATTCCGCGATTTTCCTGAGGTATTGGAAAATTACCGTCAGCGTTTCTCCTTTATTTTAGTCGATGAGTATCAGGATACAAATTTCGCACAACACCTCATTGTCAAACGATTGGCTGAAGTGCATCAGCATATCGCGGTGGTAGGCGACGATGCGCAGAGTATCTACTCGTTCCGCGGTGCCAATATCGATAATATACTGAAGTTCAAAACACATTTTCCTGACAGTAAGCTCTTCAAGCTCGAACAGAATTATCGTTCGACACAAAATATAGTGGCCGCAGCCAATAGCCTGATTCACAAAAACAAAGGCCAAATTCAGAAAAACGTATTTTCGGAAAATGATAAAGGACAACGCATTCAGGTGCTTAGCTCCATGACCGATTCGGAAGAGGGATTTATTGTGGCCAATAAAGTATCGGAAATACATCTCTCAAAGCATCATCCTTTCAGCGATTTTGCCATTCTTTACCGCACCAATGCACAATCGCGTATTTTTGAAGAAGCATTGCGCAAACGCAATATTCCATACCGTATTTATGGTGGTTTATCATTTTATCAACGGAAGGAAATCAAAGACGTAATCTCTTATTTCAAGCTGATTGTCAACCCGTTTGACGAAGAAGCTCTGAAACGCATTATCAACTATCCGGCACGCGGCATCGGTGATACCACGGTAGCTAAGATATCGGAATGTGCTCATATTCAACAAATATCTCTTTGGGAAGTTATTAGCGACCCGCTGCAATTCAATCTTCCTGTCAATAGTGGAACGGCTGGAAAACTCTCCAAATTCCGTGAGTTGATTCAATCGTTTGTAGAACTTTCGCCTATGCTGGATGCCTACGAAATGGCTCAAAAGGTGGTAAAGGGAGCCGGAATTATGGCCGATGTGAGCGTTGATACTTCGCCCGAAAACCTGAGCCGGCAAGAAAACTTACAAGAGTTAGTGAACGGGATACATGAGTTTTGCGAGCAACGGGTTAACGAAGGCGAAACACAAATCGGGTTGGCCGATTTCCTCTCCGAAGTATCGCTGATGACCGATCAGGATGCGGCAAAAGAGAAGGATGAAGAAAAGCTGACGATGATGACAATTCACTCTGCCAAAGGGTTAGAGTTTAGAACTGTCTTCATTGTGGGACTTGAAGAAGGTCTGTTTCCTTCGGCTTATGTCGATTCCGAAAGCGCCGTGGAAGAGGAACGGCGACTGCTCTATGTAGCCATTACCCGTGCCGAAGAGCAATGTTTTGTGAGCTACGCCAAAAGTCGTTTCCGTAACGGGCAGCTTAATTTTCAGAATCCAAGCCGCTTTTTAGCTGACATCGACCAACAATATCTCGATTTGCCGGTAGAGACCCGTACAAGTTACGAACAACGAACTCCGCGTCCTGAGTTTGTGCAAGGAGGAATGTTTAGCAACACCCCATCTTACTCCCGCCCCACTCCATCGCCCAAGCCAACGCTGGAAACAAATAAGTGGAAAAAGATGGGAGAAAATCCGGCCAACGCAGCCACCGAATTGCAATCAGCAGCCGGCATTACGGTAGGAAATACTGTTCGCCATGCAAAATTTGGAACTGGCCAAGTAATTAAAATTGAACAAATTGACGGTAACGACAAAGCAATTGTCGATTTCGGATCAGAGGGAACACGCGCTCTATTGCTCAAATATGCCAAGTTAGAAGTGATAAACAGATAGCGAAAAGCTGAGGTGGCGAGATAGTGAAATGAATCTGCTGGATTCGCTTTCTCACTATCTCGCCACCACACTCTTTTATGAATGGAACACCAACATGGGCGTATCGCTATGAAAAATCATTTTGTGCGCCACACTTGGGTTGAAGAGGTGAGTAAAAAGATTACGCTTCCGTGAGTTAAGCACCAACAGACCGATGCTTTTTTCCTGTATCACGTTTTGAAGTCCGGTCAACAAATGTTCTTCTTTAATTGAAAGAAACTCAAAGTTGAATCCTTCATAATGCTTTGAAAAATAGTCTTCTATCCCCTGTACCTGTTCTTTGCTGTAGTTTTTGTCCTTTCGAGGCTGAATATGAGTCAAAAACACCTTAATATTAAACGTTTTCAAGAACTGCATCATCTTGTCGAAGGCCAACAAATCTTTTTGGTCGAAACCGCTTGCAAAAGCTACGTTATACTCCATATCCTTATCGAAAAGTGACATATTTTCGGGAACAGCCAACACCGGTACACGGCTCCGGTCAATAATTTCGGCAGTGACGCTTCCTATAAAATCGGCCTCTTTCTGATCTTTGCCACGTGTTCCCATCACAATAAGCGACGGTTCATGATCTTTAGCATAAGCCAATATCGCATCTTCGGGTACACCCTCTTTCAACTCGCACGAAAACTTAACCGACGGAAGTTCATTCTTCTGCATCTTCCTTTTCAGCAAATTCACAAGGTTCTCTACGTCAGCTTCCGCTTTCTTAATAATCTGTTTCACCGCCTCATTCTCATAAATATCATACGAGAGGGTTTCTGTCAACTGGGCTATTGAAAACACCGGACTGTAATACGCATGTAGAATTACCACTTTGGCTGTCATCAATTTAGCCATTTTAAATCCAAACTCACAAGCACGAATAGAATAGTCGGAAAAATCGACCGGGATCATCACAACCGGTGTTTTGGGACGGTTCAACACGTCCTCTCCTGTGAGTTGCGCTATCTCCAAATCTTCAATTACCTGCAAAGCATGAGTCAGATCCTTTTCTTTTATCCGCACACGAACACCCGCTGCCACCTCGGGTTGGACATTATTCACACTATGCAGATGAGCCTCAATACCCACACGTTCAAGCAAGGTTTTAAGCACCTGCGCACGTTCGTAGGTATGAATAGCGACGGTTACAAAATTGGTTTGCATATTATAATTTCACTAAATGAATACTGTCGTTAGATATGCAAATATAGGGTAAAAAAGAGAGAATTTGAATGCTCTTTCGCAATATTTTCAATTATTTTCAGTCCAAAACTTGACAAAATCAAAAATTATCCGCAATTTTGGCATCAAATTCATTTTATAACATACTAAGGTGCCATGAGCGAGTTCAAACCGAAAGACGATATGGAAAATAAAGAGAAAGATATTGTTTTTTCGAAAGCTATCAAAGCAGGCAAACGCATCTATTACTTAGATGTAAAGCAAAGTCAAAATGGCGATTACTATGTTTCCGTCACCGAAAGCAAAAAGCGCGTTACAGGATACAACTCCTCGCAGGTAGTCTCGTTCGAGAAGCATAAAATATTCTTATACCCGGAAGATTTCAACAAATTTATGAACGGTCTTGAGGAAGTGATGGGCTTTATAGAAAAAAAAACCTCTCAAAATATGACTTCTCACCCCGAAGATGCCGACGACGCCAACGACTACTAACAGGAAACAGTCAATTCAAAGGTTCAAGAATTGAACCTTTCCATGAAATCAGGCTGATATGTGTCCATTCATTACTGATTGTCATGTTTCTTAGTTATTTCCCATTTATCTCACGGCCAACAATTACTCAATAAAAATGAAAAGTTTTGCAAGCGATAACTATTCGGGAGTGCATCCCGACATTCTAAAATCCATAATTTCTGCCAATACAGATCACGTACCAGCCTATGGTAACGATTCATACACGGCTCGTGCCGAACAACTTTTCCGGAAGATCTTTGGAAAAGAGACAGAAGTTCTTTTTGTATTTAACGGCACAGGTGCCAATGTAACCGCATTGCAATGCGCTGTGCAATCTTTTCACTCGGTATTGTGCGCAGAGACTGCTCACATCAACGTGGATGAATGCGGAGCACCTATTAAAGCCACAGGGTGTCAGTTTCACCCTATTGCCACTCACAATGGCAAACTTACACCGGAACTGATTCTTCCTTTTCTGGCAGATCTCGGAAACCTGCATCACACACAGCCACGCATTATTTCTATTTCGCAATGCACGGAAGTGGGCACCATCTATTCGGTACAGGAACTCAAAACTTTATGCGATTTTGCCCATCAACATGGCCTTTTGGTACACGTGGACGGAGCGCGTATTGCCAATGCAGTAGCAGCACTGAATGTCGATGCAAAAGCCTGCACCGTAGATTGTGGGGTAGATATAATGAGCTTTGGAGGAACAAAAAATGGAATGTTGATTGGCGAAGCCGTTTTGATTTTCAACAAAGAGCTGGTGGCCAATGCCCAGTTTGTGCGTAAACAATCCACCCAGCTCTTTTCCAAAATGCGCTTTATCTCAGCACAGTTTGTGGCATTGCTCGAAAATGATTTGTGGCTGCAAATGGCACGACACTCCAACCGCATGGCACAACTTTTGGTCAAAGAGGTCAGCTCCATTCCACAAGTTCAAATCACACAAAGCACCGATGCAAACGGCGTGTTTGCCCGAATTCCGGCAACTATTGTTGAACCTCTGCAACGCGAATCATTCTTCTATTTATGGGACGAACAAAATGCCGAAGCCCGTTGGATGTGTTCGTTCGACACAACCGAAGAAGAAATACGTACCTTTGCACAACGAATCAGAGAACTTTGTAAGAATATATAAATCTGAGGAGTTGCAATGGTCTGAGCAGGCCTTGCAGTTAGTTTTTCACCATTAATTTCACGATGTTTTTTTCAACAATCATAGGACAAGAGACTGTCAAAGAACGCTTCAGAGCCTCGGTACGCGAACAACGCATACCACACGCACTGTTGCTATGCGGGGGCGAAGGCATCGGCAAACTGCCACTCGCCATTGCCTATGCTCAATACATCTGTTGTGAGCATCGTACCCCTACCGATGCGTGTGGCGAATGTCCTTCGTGCGTCAAATTTGCCAAACTGTCTCACCCCGATCTTCACTTCGTGTTTCCAATCATAAAGCCCGAAAATAAAACTACGGCTGTATGTGACGATTTTATAACCGAATTCCGAAAATTTGTGCTTGAACAGCCTTATGGCACTGTCAACGAATGGATTAATGGTATTTCGTCAGGCAAACAAGGTATGATATACGAAGCCGAAAGTGCCGAAATACTTCGTAAGCTCAGTCTGAAAACATACGAATCGGAATATAAAGTTATGATTATATGGCAACCGGAGAAAATGAATATTTCTTGTGCCAACAAATTACTGAAGATTTTGGAAGAACCGCCTGAAAAGACACTTTTTCTGCTGGTTTCAGAAACTCCCGACATGTTGCTTACCACTATCCAGTCGCGCACACAACGCATCAATATTCCGCTTATTGATGTACAAACCATGACCGAAAATTTGCAGCAGAAATTTTCATTAACCCCCGAAGCTGCGGCAAATGTGGCACGCATTGCCAACGGAAATTTCCGAAAAGCGGAAGAAATTATCCAGTCAAGCGACGAAAATCAGTTCAATTTCGATCAGTTTATTTACCTGATGCGAATGGCTTATTCCAAAAAAGTGGCAGAACTGAAGCAATGGTCGGAAATGATGTCAAAAATAGGGAGAGAAAAACAAAAAAACTTCTTTGTATATGCCCAAAAAATGGTGCGGGAGAACTTTATGTTGAATCTTCATGAAAAAGAGCTCAACTATCTAAATAATAATGAGATAGACTTTTCACAGAAATTTTCGCGGTTTATCACCGAAAACAATGTGGAAATCATTATGCAAGATTTTGCATTGGCTGAACGCCATATTGAAGGTAACGTGCAGGCTAAAATGGTCTTTTTTGATTTATCTTTGAAGTTCATCGTTTCATTGATAAAAAAACAGTAACTTTGCACGGCTATAATGTGCAAACAACGGAACAGCAGGAACAAAGAGATTGGCGGATGTAATTTCAGCTTAAATCATCTTGCTAATAAAACCCCGTTTTAGCCTTAAAAAAGAAGAGACAACCAATGGACTATACCTTAGATAACAGGGGCTGCCGAATGAATAAAAAAGGCTGCTGCCATAATTCAGAAAAAAAACTCAGCGTCTTCGACTGGCTCTGCGATCTTCCCGAAACCGAGGAAGATTGTGACTTCGTGGAAGTTCAATTCAAAAACACCCGAAAAGGTTATTTCCTGAACAGCAACAAATTGAAGCTTGAAAAGGGCGATGTGGTTGCTGTGGAATCTTCGCCTGGACATGATATTGGCGAGATTACCCTTATTGGTCGTCTGGTGCAGTTGCAAATGCACAAAAACGGCGTCAATCCACAAAAACTGGAAGTACGCCGGGTATATCGCAAAGCCCGCCCTGTGGACTTAGAAAAATACGAAGAAGCAAAAGCAAAAGAGCATCCCACCATGATTAAGGCTCGACGCATTGCCGAAAATCTTCATTTGAACATGAAAATTGGCGATGTGGAATATCAGGGAGATGGCAACAAAGCTATCTTTTACTACATTGCCGATGAGCGGGTTGACTTTCGTCAATTGATAAAAGTATTGGCCGAAGAATTCAGTATCCGTATCGAAATGCGTCAAATAGGAGCACGCCAGGAAGCCGGACGTATAGGCGGTATTGGACCCTGTGGCCGCGAATTGTGTTGCTCCGGGTGGTTGAGCAATTTTGTATCCGTATCTACCAGTGCTGCACGCTATCAGGACCTCTCTACAAACCCTCAAAAACTGGCAGGACAATGTGCAAAACTAAAATGTTGTGTCAATTTTGAGCTTGATGTGTATGTGGATGCACAAAAAGACTTTCCCTCGAAAGAAATATCTCTCGAAACAAAAACCGGAACTTTTTATCATTTCAAAACCGACGTTTTCAAACGCCAAATGGCTTATTCATCGGCTCCGGGCATCCCGGCTAATCTCAATATTCTCTCTGTGAATCGTGTGAAAGAAATCATTTCACTCAATCGTAAAGGGATAAAAGTGGATGCGCTTGAAGAACGACAAACCGAAAAACCGGTTCAAAGCATGGATTTTCAAAACGTGGTGGGACAAGACAGTCTTACGCGCTTTGATAAAAGCAAGAATAAAAGAAAAAAGAACAAATTCAGGTCGAAAGAAAATGGACAAAATACTAATACGCAAGCACCTAATAGCGATAAGCAATAGCCTGATATTGATTACATTGCTATTAACAATATCTTGCTCACGAGGCTCATACTATTCACATTATCAATCCATCCCGGATACAGGGTGGAACAAAGACAGCGTGGTTCGCTTTCAGGTTGATGTTACCAATACCGCCGACCGCTTTAATTTATTGGTTAATGTGCGTCATGCCAGCAACTATCCTTATCAAAACTTCTGGCTTTTTATTTCAGAAACCACACCCGAAGGAAAAACAACACAAGACACCATCGAGTGTTATCTTGCCGACAATAGGGGTAAGTGGCTGGGTAGCGGTTTAAGTTCAATATACACCATGCCTGTTCTTTTTCAACAGAATTCAGTTTTCAAGAAAGCAGGCAAATACACATTTGCCATTCGCCACGGAATGCGTGACGACCTGCTTAACGGCATCTCTGATATTGGTCTGGAAGTAGAGCAAATTCATTGATTTAATTAACTCAATATGCAAATAACAATAATAGGTGCAGGCAATATGGGAGGCGCAATCGCTCAGGGTCTGTTTACGCATAAAACAGCTAAAGACGATATTCGCATCTGCCTTGCTGACATTAATGAAGAAAAACTGGCCGAGGCCACTTCATATTGCGACGCTACATTCACAGACAATACTTTGGCTGTAGCCACTGCCGACATCGTAATTGTAGCCGTAAAGCCATGGTTGATTGATATAGTGCTGGACAGTATCAACCCTTGTATTGATTCCCGAAGCCCGATTATTGTTTCAATAGCAGCCGGTATCACGATTGACCAGATTCAACAACATTTAGACAATACTTTTTCAATATATCGGCTCATCCCTAATACGGCAATATCTATTGCCGAAAGCATGACACTGATTGCATCGCAAAATACCACCGATGAGCAAGATGCACAAATTTCAAGAATTTTCGGGATGTTGGGAAAAACGCTTTTCATTCCCGAGTCACTTATGAATGCAGCCACTTCACTTACATCGTGCGGTATTGCATACGCTTTACGCTATATACGTGCCGCTACTGAAGGGGGCATCGAAATGGGATTTTCGGCTACTCAGGCAAAAGAGATGGTAGCACAAACTCTGATTGGAGCGGCTCAACTGCTTTTGAAAAACAACTCCCATCCTGAGGTGGAAATTGACAAAGTAACCACTCCTGGAGGTATTACCATAAAAGGTTTGAATGCGATGGAAGAGGCCGGATTTACCTCTGCCGTCATTAAAGGATTAAAGGCAAGTTTTACTTAAAATTCCTAATTTTACATCTAAAACTTGCAACCTATAGTTTGAATGCCGCATCTACATATTTTGTATCAAAACAAAATAGTATCTTTGCTAAAGTCAAACAATATTTCTGATTGTCATCCGTTTATTTGTATAAAAACTTAATTGTCTGGGAATTCACCTCAAATATTTGAATTGAATTTCAAGTCATTTTTACTTGGAAATGAGGGTTTTCTGTAGTTCAATCAGAAGATAACTACTCTTGGCTGATGTGCGGAATCATTTCCTCCGGGCAAAAGAAGGGCGAACAATCTTATAATTAATTATAAAAAACATTCTGAGATTGAAATCTCGGGTTTAGGCAACAAGAAAGAATTAACAATAAACAAAGATCAAAACATCTCTGGTGACATACAGTTTTTGTGCGTTTCAGTGAATACTATATTATTAATTAACTATCTAAATATTTTCGTGTGAAAAAGCTGTTTTGTGCTCTCTGCGTATCAGTTCTGATCGCATCATGCGCCTCCAACAAAAATATCCCTTATTTTCAAGACATTCCTCAAACGGCACGTCACGTATCTGACACCACTCTGATACAGAGCGAAACCCGCATCTGTTCAGGCGACTTGCTGTCTATAACTGTTTCGGCTTTAGACCCAACGGCTGTAATTCCCTTTAATATGCCTGTGGTTGCTTATGCATCGCCGGTTTCGGAACAAGCGTATATAAGCGCCACTCCCACCATGCAGGGTTATATTGTAGATGCTCGTGGTAATATTACTTTTCCTGTATTAGGCGACCTGAAAGTTGTCGGGCTAAAACGCTCGGAACTACTTACACTCTTAAAACAAAAACTGTTGCCTTATCTGAAAGATCCTGTGATTACCTTACAGTTTTTGAATTACAAAATAACTATAATGGGAGAGGTAGCTCATCCGGGAACCTACACTATCCCCAATGAGAGGGTCACCATTCTTCAAGCATTGGGTATGGCCGGCGATATGACTGTATTTGGCAAACGAAATAATGTACTGTTAATTCGTGAAAATGAAGGGAAAAAGGAGTATATTCGGTTAGATTTCAACAAAGTATCATCTATTTCTTCTTCCTATTATTACCTGCAACAAAATGATGTACTCTATGTAGAACCGAATAAAACTAGAATTATTAGTGCCGAAACACAAAATGCGTCTCTCTATATTTCTATTATTTCTACCATTGTTACGGCCGCTGCAGTAGTATTCTCTTTAGTAAAAAAATAATTACAACACAACGTTTCTATATATTGTTAATCTTGTCAAGCCCCCTTCAAGTATGGAATTACAAAACTCGACTCCACGTACACCAAATAATGACGAAATAGATTTAATTGAGCTTTTGGGAAAATACATTTCCAAATGGAAATATTTTGCCGTAGCCATACCAATGTGCTTATTGGTAGCTTTTGTGTATTTAAAATTTACCCCCCCTAAATATACTGTCTCCGGCTCCATTCTGTTGCGCTCCGATGACAAGAGTAAACTATCGTCACAGCTATCTATGCTTAGTGATATGGGACTGTCAGTAGGTCAGAAACAAGCTGATGACGAAATTGAAGTAGTAAGATCGAAACGGATTATCGGTCAGATGGTAGAAACACTTGGTCTGCAAACCCAATATTTTTTAAAAACGAATGGCGGCTACAAAGAACAATACAAAAAAACACCTGCATCGCTCACAATACTCCCCTCACTTAAAGATAATTTGCAGGGTAACATAGAAATCATTATCAAAAAATCAGGCTCTGAGTACCAAATGGAGGCCGAGTATAAAAAACCGGATAATACCGAAACATTCTCTTGCACTCTCTCTTCTCTTAATGCAAATGTACAAACTCCATGGGGGGTATTCGCTTTCAAAGCAAACTCGAATTTGGCAGAAGGATGCAAATTCAAGATTGTTGTATCACCTTATTTGTCTATGGTAGAAACCTATGCACAAGATATTAATGTAGAATTAGCGAAGAAAGAGTCGAACGTAATTAAAGTATCGTTGGTATGTGCCAATACGCAAAAAGGCTGCGATATTATTAACACCATCATTGCACTTTATAATATTGATGTACTTAACGATAAGAATCTTACTGCCTCTAAAACGGCAGAGTTTGTAGATGATCGCCTGCGCTTAATATCGGGTGAGCTGTCAAGCGTAGAGCAGGATGTAGAATCGTACCAGAAATCGCACAATATTGCCGATATCCCTTCGCAGACTAAATTGGTGCTCGAATCTTCAACCGACTACCAAAAACAGATGACTGCAATTGAAATTCAACGGAGTAGTGTAGAATGGGTAGAACAGCAAGTAAAAAAACCACAGACACAATACGATATTATTCCTGCCAATTTGGGTATAGAAGATAAGGCGTTAACCGAAGTAATTGTGAAATACGATGAACTGCTGAACGAACGCTCCCGTATGTTGGCCTCTACCAATGAACATAATCCTACCCTTTTGCAGCTCGAAAGTCAAATAAAATCCATGCGCAATAACATTATAGTGAGCATTGCAAATGTGAAACAAGGACTAGCCATAGCGAAAGCCAATCTGGATGGAAAAAACAACACACTGAATTCGAAGATAAAAAATGTACCTACCATCGAACGGGAATTTACCGAAATTAAACGGCAACAAGAGATTAAACAAAATCTTTATCTGTTTCTGCTTCAGAAGCGCGAAGAGAATGCCCTTTCGCTGGCAGCTGCGGTTACCTCCACCAAAATTGTCGATCCGGCTTATATATCGCCAAATCCGGTTTCTCCCAAGAGAATGATGGTAATGGGTATCGCATTGTTATTAGGCATTTTTCTTACTATTGCCTATCTCTATGTGCACGACCTGATTTACAACAAGGTAAATAACCGCAAAGAGTTGGAACAACTCACCTCGGCACCTATTTTAGGAGAAGTCGGTTTGTTCAAAGGAAAAGATCGTATTGTGGTGAAAGAGGGATCAAATACACCTCTTTCGGAAATGTTCCGCATGATACGCACCAATCTCAACTTCCTTTTACCGCTGAAACAGGATAAAACCATTTTAGTCACTTCGAGTATCGCAGGCGAAGGAAAAACATTTGTGGCTATGAATCTGGCGCTATCTCTGGCTCTGTTGAAGAAAAAAGTAGTGGTGGTAGGTCTTGATATACGTAAGCCCCGTTTGGCTGATTACCTTCATGTACGCTCCAGCCAGGGTGTCACCAGCTTTCTTACCGACGAAGGTTTACCCCTTTCGAAACTGATCGTGCCTTCACAAATTCACCCTATGCTGGATGTGCTCCAGTCGGGACCGGTACCGCCTAACCCTGCAGAGTTGTTGCAAAGCCCCCGACTTGAAGAGTTATTCACTCAGTTGAATGAGCTATACGATTACATTATTGTGGATACTTCGCCTATCGGATTAGTAGCCGATACCTTCTCTCTTAATCGTATTGCCAATGCGGTAATCTTTATTGCACGACAAGATGTTACTCCGAAAGAGTATATTAAACATATCCATGAAATTGTGCAGGCAGAGCGCCTTACAAACCTTGCCATTGTACTTAATGGGGTGGATTTCAATGCCGGGTACGGGTATCGCTACAAAGGGTACGGGTATGGAGGATACGGAGATAAGAAGAATAAGAAATAATGTTGTACCAATTAATATGTGAATATGCTATTCTGCATGGTACTCATTAAAGGCAGCGGTTTAGACTATTAACCTGAGTTCGGGATTAGAAATAGTGTAAATTTTGGCAAGTATGCCGATTATCAGGTTAATTCATTGCCGTCACTTAAAAGTGACGGCAATGAAAAATGGGAATCAGCCATTTACGGCAATAGCTTATCCCGAACTCAGGTTAATAGCATACAGCATTCTTGATTCATGGTTCTAATGTCTTTTATTATTTCATTTACATGAGATTAGATAATCAAATAATTGAATTTTTTAAGCAACGAATCGCAGAGCCTATGCCGGATGCAACACTTTACCTGTTCGGCTCCCGGACTTTGGATAGTGCGTTGGGAGGTGATATTGACTTGATGATTGTCACTCACAACCTTGTGGCTAAAAAAATACTCAGAAATATCCGTGTTGAATTTTACAAGAAATTTGGATGGCAAAAAATCGATCTTGTTAATTTTACATACAGTGACACATCTGCGTTTAAGCAATTAATCCAATTAGATGCTATTAAATTATGATAAATAAGAATGACCAACTGCTTGTGCAGATGCTTCAAAATGAATGGCAACTTTTAGATGCCTCCATTGAAACATTGCTCCTGTCGGTCGAAAAATGCAAGATAATTGGCGTAAAACATGAGTACTCTTTTGAGGAACAAGAATCGTTTGATTCTCTGACTTCAAAATTTGGCAGAACTTCGGATATTCTTACTCAAAAAGTGATACGCACCACATGGATGCTGCTGCATGAATCGTTTGTGCCATTTATTGATCTTATGAATATTGGAGAAAAAACAGGGATTATTCGCAGTGCCGATGAAATGATTGGTATACGGGATATAAGAAATCAAATTGCACACGAATATATTCCTGATGCCCTTTGTGAGCTTGTACCTGAAGTGATTGAACTCACTCACCAACTAGTGGACAACGTCAACTGTTGCGCCAATTTCCTCAGACACAGACAATGGATTTAGACTGACCCTGTAGATAATTGAGCAAACAGAATCTATAGAGTGCGAATATGTACTCAACTTTATTTATAATACAACTAACCAATTAAAAACGAGACAACACAGAGAAACAGATGCACAACTGACGCATTGCGATAATGCCTTAATGATTCGCTAACTAACCAAATCTTTATGATTCTTTACCGTGTACTTTGCAAACTACCACCGCCACACGCTACGATGATCGCTTACCAAGCAAGATAAAGAAGAGAGGACAGGCGGGACTAGCCACAAGTGATGAGTGTAAAGAACAAAAAAACCTGATGAAAGAAGCCCGGTACAAAAGGTACCGTTTTTAATTATTCACTTTTTTTTAATCCAAAACACTGAATTATGGGAACAAAAAACCCGAGAGATTACAATTATAAAGATGAAGAGTTGCCAATCCTTTGTAAATTTAGAGCTTTTAGTCTAAAACGCGATTTGGACGAGTTTGCCGCCTTTTCGCCAAAATTTAACGAAGAGTATGCCACCGGTTATGAAAGCCAAATCACTGTTGTCAGCGATTTGGTAGAACCTCAATCGGAAACGGTGCAACGCAAATTGATTACCAATAGGCTCTTCGCTACCATGGGTGATCTGATTGATCCGATCAACCGCCTTACGGGGTATATCAACATGGCATCGGCTACACTGAAGGTATCCGCCACCGATTTCGGATTGGCGCAATTGCGAAAAGGCATTAATACAAAAGATGCTGAAAATGTGATCAAAAGCCTGCATTTGGTAAATGCAAATATCACGAAGTACAACACCGAACTGACAGCCCAGGGTCTTAGCGAAGAACTGGCTAATAAATTTGTTACACCTGCCGTCTCTATTGCTGCCGATAAAGAGGCTCAATACGAGATACTGACCAACCGCAAGGCTATTGTACAAAACAATGTGTCAGTGTGCAACAATTTATACAGCCAACTCTGTGAAATTATGAAAGTGGGAAAGATACTTTACAAGGCTACTGATCCTGTAAAATTGCAGGAGTACACCTTTACCGACCTTAAAAAGCGGGTACATACGGGTACAAATGCTACTGCCGCCAAAGCGAGTACAGCAGGCACAAGCACCAGTGAAGGAAAATAACAACAAAGCAATCTCTTTGTTTCTCTACAAACAACCGTTGAAGGGTATAGAAGCACCTTCGAAACCCTTCAACGGTTGTGCGAAAAGCATAGAATAACGCGCTGAACCAATAGAACGACTTGCGAAAGCAATAGTACGATGTGCTAAAAAGATAGCACAATATGCTACACGAGTAAAACGACTTGCGAAAAGAACAGCACGATGTGCTGAAGATTGCACCGAAAGAGAGTGAGCTATTCTGGTTAAAGAAGGAATATAGTGAAGCAATTGAAATAAAGACGATTGTGTGGTTAGTTTTTTAAATGCAGTGCTTGTATGATTCTGATTGCGTGGCAATAAATCATTAGCCAAACAAGCCTGATACATATATCTCATTATTAAGATATATATGACTACCACCGAGGCGTTATAGTAACAGATAAAATTGAATTAGTAAGTGAATGAATAAATTAAAGATCGCCGTAATAGGGTTAGGATATGTTGGATTACCCTTAGCTCGATTATTTTCGACTAAATATAAAACAGTTGGGTTTGATATGAATCAAAGTAGAGTTGATTCGTTAATGACAGGGCATGACACTACTCTTGAAATATCAGATTCCATATTGCAGGAATCTCTTAGAAATGGCTTTTCCTGCACAACCAATATAGAAGAAATAAAAGAATGCAACATATACATTGTTGCAGTACCTACACCCGTTGATAATAATAATCGACCAGATTTAAGCCCATTAATAGGAGCAAGCGCTACTGTTGGTAAAGTTATTTCATCAGGAGACATTGTTATTTATGAATCTACTGTTTACCCTGGAGTTACAGAGGAAGAATGCTTACCTATTGTGGAAAAAATATCGGGTTTAAAATTTAATACTGATTTTTACGCAGGATATTCTCCTGAGCGCATTAATCCAGGAGATAAAGAACACACCGTTGAGAAAATTAAAAAAGTAACTTCAGGTTCTACACCTGATATTGCCAACAAGATTGATTCACTCTACAACTCTGTGCTGATTAATGGAACCCATAAAGCTCCATCAATTAAGGTTGCTGAAGCTTCAAAAATTATTGAAAATGCGCAACGCGATGTGAATATAGCTTTTATGAATGAATTGGCTAAAATATTCAATGCGATGGGTATAGATACCAATGATGCAATAGAAGCAGCAGCTTCTAAATGGAACTTCATTAAACTGAAACCAGGCTTAGTGGGAGGACACTGCATTAGTGTAGATCCCTATTATTTAATTCAGAAAGCTCAAGTTTATGGTGTGATGCCACGCGTTATGTCAGCAGCTCGACGCTTGAATGATGGCATGGGCGAGTATGTAGCCAATCAGGTAATTAAACTAATGAATAAAAAAGGGATTGTCGTTAAGGATGCCAACATATTATTGTTGGGAGTTACTTTCAAAGAGAATTGCCCTGATATTCGTAATACCAAAGTGGTAGATATTTATACTACGCTGGTAGATTATACTCAAAACATCACCGTTTGCGATCCTTGGGCTTCAGTAGATGAAGTAAAGCGTGAATATGGGATTGACATTCTTTCTAAAAGAGATAGCACAAAAAAATATGATGCAGTAATTTTAGCGGTTGCTCATGACGAATTTAAGTCCATTAATTTTGAAGAATATCATTGCCAAGGAGCAGTTGTATTCGATGCTAAAGCTATTATTGATAGACAATGGGTTGATGGAAGATTGTAAAAAATAAATAAATTCGGACTTCATTCAATAGTTCTGTTGAGCGAAGGAATATGTCCCTTTGGTAATGCAGTAAAAAAACACTTCGCAAACCGGCTATTAAGTAAGTACAACGATTATCCTTGTTTTTGTTATTCATTATATTTCAAGATTTCTACAATAATATTTCACTCTAAAAACCGACTATATAATTTGTATCAGAATAATGCAGGATAATTCTTCAAATACTAAGCGTATAGCTAAAAATTCCACTTTGTTGTATGTCAGAATGATGGTTGTTATGATCATCAACCTGTATACTGTGCGTCTTGTATTGAATGCTCTTGGTGCCGCAGATTATGGTATCAACAATGTTGTTGCAGGTGTGATTACTCTGCTTATGAGTGTCAGTAGTGTGCTCTCGACTGCTACACAAAGGTATTATTCATATTCTATTGGCGAAAACAATTTAGACCGGCTGCGGAATATATTCTCGACCAGTATCAACATATATGTGCTTTTATCTCTTATAGTCATCATCTTGGGGGAGACAGTTGGGTTGTGGTTTGTTAACACTCAACTTGTAATACCAGCTGAAAGAATGAACGCTGCAAACTGGATATATCAGTTTTCGATATTTTCTTTCATTTCTACTATCATGCAAATTCCATATTCTGCAGCAACTGTTGCACATGAAGATATGGGAATCTTTGCCGTAATCAGCACCGTTGAGAGTGTTTTAAAATTAATATCCGTTTTTATGATTATCGCCTTGCCATTGGATAGGTTAATCATTTATGGAGCAACTCTTTTCTTAATATCTATATTGGTGCTCATATCTTATATAAAGATCGGCTATAGTAAATATACAGAGTGTCGCTATCAAAAGCAAACTGAAAAAAGTCTATTTAAAGAATTGCTCTCTTTTTCAGGATGGTCTTTATTTGGTTCGGCTGCCGGAGTTGGAATGTCTCAGGTTAATACCATATTGGTCAATATTTTTTTTGGACCTTTAGTCAATGCTGCAAGAGCAATATCTTTTCAGTTTAACATGGCCGTAAGCTCATTTAGCGGTAGCTTTCTAATGGCAATCAGACCACCGATGATAAAATCTTTTGCTGAAGAGTCTTATTTATATCTTAATAAGATTTTTAATTTGAGTAACAAGTTTATATATTATTGCTTGTTGATGGTTTGTATTCCTCTTATGTTGGAGATGAACACTGTTCTGGATTTATGGCTGAAAACAACAGAACCTCAAACAGTGCTATTTTCCAGACTAATTTTGGTATATGCTTTGATAATGTCTTTGAATAACCCCATATCTATTATTATACAAGCCACAGGTCACGTTAAGGAATACCACGTACCGGTAGAAACCTTTACTCTTTTGTGTGTACCTGCAACATATATTCTATTTAAATTAGGATATCCTGCTTATTCTACCTATATTGTGATGATAATTGCCGCTGTTGCATCTCATATTGTCAGATTAATCTGCCTTAAAAAGTATTATAAACCATTCAGTTATTCAGAATATATAAAGTCATTCCTTCTTCCAGCTTTCATAATAACAATTGTTACATCTCTGATTGTTTTACAAATACATAGTAGTATTGTCAATACCTCATTTCGTATATGTGCAGTTGTCTTCTTTTCTGTAATATGTGTGGCTACTTTTGCGATATGGTTTGGTTTGTCAAAACCAGAAAGAGATGTGTTGAAACAATTAATTTATAGTATAAAACAAAAAATTAGAATGTTAAAATTATGGAATCACTAATGAGTAATATATATATTGTACTTTATATTATCGCTTGGATAGTGACCATAGTATTATATCAAAAGAGAAAGAAAATCTTTGATGCAGGAAGTATGCTTCTCTTTTCGTACCTACTCTATTCTATCGTGTCATTGCTCCTATTTAATAACAATAATCCTTTTTACACTTTTAAAAATATCCAGTTATACCCTTTTATTTATCTGTATTTAATGCTTATGTTGGCATTTTCGCCAATCTTAAAATATGATGAGTCCAAAATAAAAGAAATTCAAAAGCCAAGTACTGTTTTTTTGAATGTAATCTGTATTATTTTTATTGTGGCCTCGTTTGTTCAATTGCCAACTATTCTATCAGATTTTTCTGTCAATATCATAAAATTGTTAACGATCTCATCTGGGGGACTGGACTTATACAATGATGCAATGTCTAATAGCTATTCAAGTGGTGATGGTAATATTTCAAATTATGCTGCTATCTTCTCAGGAGCTTTTACTAACTTAGGGATTCTTCTGTTTTTTTATTGTCTAACTCTGAAAAAATATAATAGATTAATTTTAACTGGCTTATTCTTATCTTGTATACTTAGTTTATTAACATATATCTCACTTGGGCAAAGAGGTCTAATTATTGAAATACTGTTTGTAATAATCATAACTTTTTTTGCTCTCAGAAAGTTTATACCGGAAAAAATTAACAAAGCAATCAAATACGTAGGAATTTTTCTGATAATTGCAATAGCTGTACCATTCGTAGCATTAACCAATAGCCGTTTTGAAAACAATGAGGGTGGTTCTAAAGTATCAGTTTATTATTATGTGGGTCAAGAAAATCTGTATTTTAATATTTATGGATTAGATGATGGTGGTATCAGATACGGGGACAGAACATTTCCTTTATTTAAACGTATGTTGGGTTTTGAAAATGTCCCTTCCAACTTTTGGGAAAGGAGGAAAAAGTATCCTGAGTTAAAAATAAATGATGAAGTGTTCTCTACTTTTGTAGGTGATTTTACTTTGGATTTTGGCCCTTTTATAGCTCCTTTAATTTTCATCCTTTTTACATTGTTTATTCTCCGCAAAACCCGAATTCGGAATGGAATAATTCTATTTCATCAACTAATCCTTGTTCAATTTGTAATGTGCATTTGTATGCTGGGAGGAATGAAATTATTTTCATTTTCTGATGCTGGAGGCAATTTACAACTTATAGTATATTTGTTTGCTTATATTCTTTTTAGATTTGATTATAATGGTATTCTAAAACGAAGGAAAGCAAATTTGGTATAGGTTATTTTGTTTTTTTTACTCGAGTAATTTAACTATCTTATTTATCAATTATAATGAATCAACTATTAGATTATCCGCTTTTTACAGTAATTATTCCTCAAAAAAACCGAGCAGAATATCTGATTCATACTTTGAGAACTTGCATGATACAAGATTATCCAAATTTCGAGATAATAGTTTCTGACGATTGTAGTGAGGACAATTCAGTCGAGATCGTTCGCCAATTAATAAAAAAGGATTCCCGAATCAAATTGTTTGCCCATGACCATCATTTGGGAATGAGAGATAACTTTGAATTTGCTCTTAATCAGGTCAGATCTGGATATATTATGGCTTTAGGAGGAGATGATGGTCTCGTTCCGGGATGTATATGGCGGATGTTTGAGATTCTTTCTTCAACAAAGAGGGAATTACTTACCTGGAATCCTGCAGGTTTTACATATTCTGATTATGAAGGTGGCAAAAATATTTTTCACGTTAAAAGAGGGAAGAATTTTGGCGTAAAACTTCTTAACTCAGAGATATTTTTGAATAAGATAGCACGGACCTTTCTATATCAGACAGATGAATGTCCGATGCTTTTCATGAAGGGGGTTGCATCAACAGCTCTTATTGATAGGGTAAAATCAAGAACAAAGGATAATAGCTTTTATTATTGTTCTACTCCGGATGGATTTTCCGGTGTCGTGTTGGCAGGTGAAGTGGAAGACTATGCTTTCACGAATCAGCCACTAACAATAGGTGGTACCACTAATAAATCTCAAGGGAGGAACTATGATAGGACTGATAAAAAATCTCAGGAAGAAGCTCAACAATTTTTTAACGATAACATCAGAAGAACAATGCATGCTGAACTCGCCTCTCAGCAATACTCCCCTTTGATAACTCTGATGACAGCAGATTATTTGTTAACAGCTCAAGACCTACCAGGGTGGCCGGGTAAATTTACCCCTATATCCTTTGAAGCACTAATACGTGCTTCATTCAAGTTTATTGAAAAGAGTCCTATTGCAAATGAGGTTTTGGTTAGAGAATTGAACATTCTCAAGGAGATTGCCAAACAGCATGGTTTATTGGATTTATTTAATCAGTTGTTGGTGACAACTAAGAGAAAAGTAGTTCGAAAGCAAGATGTGTATGGGTTTGTTATTACAAATTCGATAAGATTTGAGGGAACCGAATTAGGAATTCATAATATATTCGATGCTTCTCTCGCTACGAATTTCGTATATAACTTTTACAATAAACTATCGTTCAAAGAGATTATTAACCTTATCAAAAATACTTGTAGAATACTTATTAGAAGCAAGCAATATAAAGTAGAGCATCTCCCAAATATCAACTAATTGTTAATTCGTGATATGTCATTATTTAAAGATAAAATCCTGTTGATAACAGGTGGTACAGGTTCATTCGGCAATGCCGTATTGAACCGCTTTTTGCACACTGATATAGGTGAAATCCGTATATTTTCCCGTGACGAAAAGAAGCAGGACGATATGCGTCACGAGTTTCAGTCTAAGATGCCGGATGTTGCTGAAAAGATTAAATTCTACATAGGTGATGTTAGGGATTTGGCAAGTGTGAAGAATGCAATGTACGGTGTGGATTACATCTTCCATGCAGCTGCTCTGAAACAGGTGCCATCATGTGAGTTTTTCCCGTTAGAGGCTGTGAAAACTAACGTTTTAGGCACTGATAACGTGCTTACTGCAGCCATTGATGAAGGTGTTAAAACCGTGATTTGTCTCTCTACCGACAAAGCTGCTTACCCTGTTAATGCAATGGGCACTTCCAAAGCAATGATGGAGAAGGTTATCGTGGCGAAGTCACGAAACGTAAGTCCGAATAAAACGAAGATTTGCTGTACTCGTTATGGTAATGTGATGTGTTCTCGTGGGTCCGTTATTCCTTTATGGATTGATCAGATAAAAAATGGTCAACCTATTACTTTGACCGAACCTTCAATGACTCGCTTCATTATGTCTCTTGACGAAGCGGTTGACCTTGTACTCTTCGCTTTTGAAAACGGAACAAGTGGAGATATCCTCGTACAAAAGGCTCCGGCTTGCACAATTCTGACTCAGGCAGAGGCTGTTTGTGAGCTTTTTGGAGGTAATAAAGAAGATATCAAGATAATCGGTATCCGTCATGGCGAAAAGATATATGAGACCCTTTTGACTAATGAGGAATGTGCTCAGACTATCGATATGGGTAACTTCTTTAGAGTTCCCAGTGATAAGCGTGGTTTGAATTATGCCAAGTACTTTGTCGACGGAGACACTGAACGCGATTTGTTAACAGAATTTAATAGTAATAACACGGAACTTTTAGATCTTGAGCAGGTTAAAAATAAATTACTATCTCTTGAATATATACAAGAAGAACTTAAGAAAATAAAGGTTAAGTAATATGAAGTTTTTTATATTAGGCTGCAATGGTATGGCAGGTCATACCATCTCATTGTATTTGAGAGAGCAAGGACATGAAGTGTTTGGTTTTGATAAATCAAAATCACATTATATTGACAGTATTGCCGGTGATGCAATGGATACTGAATTTTTGAGAAAGCATATTGCCAAAAGTAAATATGATACTGTGATTAATTGTATTGGTATCCTCAATCAATATGCAGAGGGAAATAAGGCATTGGCAACTTTCTTAAATTCCTATTTCCCTTACTTTTTAGCAGAGACTACTGCCGGGACCGATACACAAGTGATTCATATGAGCACAGACTGTGTTTTTTCAGGAAAGAGAGGGGAATACACCGAAGATGATTTTCGCGATGGTGAAACATTCTATGATAGGTCAAAGGCTCTTGGAGAACTAGAGGATGATAAGAATATTACATTACGAAACTCAATTATTGGTCCTGACATCAATTCCAAAGGTATTGGACTTCTTAATTGGTTTATGCAACAAAGCGGTGAAATCAATGGTTACACTACAGCTATCTGGACTGGTCAAACAACTCTCCAACTTGCAAAAACTATGGAAACGGCTGCTAAGGAGAAAGCACATGGGTTGTATAATACTGTTCCGGATCATTCTATTTCAAAATACGATTTATTAGGACTCTTTAATCATTACCTTAGAGACAATTCTTTGAAGATTAATCCGGTTGAAGGCGTTAATGCAGACAAATCGCTCAAGCGTACAAGATATGAGTTTAGCTATTTAATACCAGACTACGAAACTATGGTAGCTGAACTGGCTGAATGGATTAAGCAACATAAGGCTATGTATCCACATTATAATTTGTAAATAGACACTATGAAGAAACTAAAACTAATGACTATAGTCGGGACGCGTCCTGAAATCATCAAAATGTCGGCTATCATCAAGAAGTGTGACAAATACTTTGATCATATCCTCGTACATACAGGTCAGAATTATGACTATACCCTGAATGAAGTCTTCTTTATAGATCTTGACTTGCGTGAACCGGACTACTACCTAGGTGTAGTAGGCGAGAATCTTGGACAGACGATGGGTAATGTGATTACTAAATCATACGAATTGATGGTTGAAGTTAAACCTGATGCTATCATTGTATTAGGTGATACCAATTCGTGTTTATGTGTAATCTCAGCAAAACGTCTGAAGATTCCTGTATTCCATATGGAAGCCGGAAATCGTTGTAAAGATGAGAATTTACCGGAAGAGGTTATCCGCCGTATTGTGGATGTTACCAGTGATATTAATCTTTGTTATTCAGAGCATGCTCGTCGTTATATCCTTGATTCTGGTCAAAAACCGGAATATACTTTTGTAGTCGGTTCGCCTATGGCAGACGTTCTGAAAGGATGTTTACAGCAAATTAATGAAAGTAAAGTATTAAAAGAACTTGGACTGGAAGTAGGCAACTATATTCTACTTTCAGCTCATCGGGAAGAAAATATTGATATCGAATCCAATTTCTTCTCGTTAATGAATGCCATAAATACGATGGCAGAGACATACAATATGCCAATTCTCTATAGCTGTCACCCACGTTCCAAAAATAATATCGAGAAAAGAGGATTCAAATTTGATAAGGGCGTTATTCAACATCAACCTCTTGGATTTTTTGATTATAACAAGCTTCAAAAGAACGCTTTCTGTGTGGTTTCTGATAGTGGTACACTTCCTGAAGAAAGTGCCTTTTTTCACTTTCCGGCAGTATCTGTCAGAACTTCTACCGAACGTCCCGAAGCAATGGACAAAGGTGTATTTATAATCGGTTCAATTACAACTGAGCAGGTACTACAAGCAGTAGAGATGGCTGTTGAGATGCATATAAATGGAGAAGATGCATGTGATGTTCCCGCTTATATTGATGAAAATGTGTCAACAAAAGTAGTTAAGCTTATTCAGAGTTATACAGGTGTTGTTAACAAGATGATTTGGAGGAAATTCTAATTGCAGCCACGGTTTTCTGATTAACTCTTAATAGCTTCGGGGAAAGAACATACGTGAAATGCGGCGTTGATAAACGCACGATACACTATTCGGTCGAAAAACACATTCTTAAATAACATTAATTTATTAATAAAATTCACTCTGCATTTGATGAAAAATGATATTTGTTGTATTTTTAACGTCGCTCCACATTATAATGCTCCTATTTATAGGTTGATGGATTCAGAGTTAAACTGTGATTTCTATTTAGGTGATCGGTTGGCTTATCCTATTGAATTAATGAAGTATGATGGTTTAAAGGGATATAAAAAGACACTTAAATTTTTTAAAATGTTTGGTGATTTCTATTGGCAAAAAGGAGCTATGTCACTCACCTTAAAACCATACGAGTATTATATTTTAACTGGTGAGCCTTATTGCTTGTCAACTTGGGTCATCCTATTATTGAATAGGCTGACAGGGAAGAAATCAATAGTTTGGACTCATGGTTGGTATGGTAATGAATCAGTATTGAAGAAAATAGTAAAAAAAATATTCTTTGGTTTATCAAATACGGTACTTTTGTATGGTGACTATGCAAAAAAAATAATGATTACAGAGGGTTTTAAACCTGATAAGTTGATACCTATCTATAATTCATTAGACTATAATAAACAAATTCAAATAAGAGAAGAAATTAAAGAAACTTCAATTTATGAAGATTATTTTTCAAATAAAAATCCTGTATTATTGTATATAGGACGAATCCAGAATCGAAAAAAAGTTGATTTGTTGATTGAAGCATTAAATTATTTACGGTTAAATGATTCTCCTTGTAATCTGATACTCATTGGCAAACAGACAGAGGGAACTGACATAGAAAAATTAGTTGAAAAATATGATTTAGAAAAATATGTTTGGTGTTATGGACCTTGCTTTGAAGAAGCTACTATTGGTGAACTAATTTATAATGCAGATTTATGTGTAGTACCAGGTGATATTGGCTTAACAGTTATGCATAGTTTTGTTTACGGAACACCCGTAATAACTCATAATAATTTTCCAAATCATGGTCCCGAATTTGAAGCTATTGAACCGCATGTTACTGGTGATTTTTATACCGAAAATTCATTTGAGGATCTTTGTTTGAAAATTAAGGACTGGATATCTTTGGATGTCAAAATTCGAGATTCTATTCGCAATAAATGTTATGAAACCATCAATAAAAAGTACAATCCAAATTTTCAAATTCAGATACTGAAATATTTAATTGAAAAATAACAACTAAATATTTAGTTTGGCAATAAAATAATAAAAATATAGACTTGCAATAAATTCAAATCAATATTTGTTTTTTCAGAAATAATAATAAAACACAACATGTCCGGTATGACCATAAATGACATTAAAGTAATTCAATTACCAAAAATAATTGATGAACGTGGAAATCTTACTTTTATAGAAGGAGAGAATCATATCCCTTTTAAAATAAAACGAACATATATGATATATGATGTTCCAGGTGGGGAGATACGTGGATCACATGCTTATAAAGAACTTGATGAGGTAATAATATCATTATCAGGATGCTTTGATTTGGTTGTTGATGATGGTCATAACGTCAAAACATTTACATTAAACAGGTCTTATAATGCTATCTATGTACCACATGGGTTATGGCGAACTTTGCAAAATTTTTCTACCAATGCTTTGTGTTTAGTTTTGGCTTCAACCGAATATAATGAAAATGATTATATTCGTGATTATAATGATTTCGTTATTTTTAATCAACATGGGAAATAAAAAAACTATTTTCGACTGCTCTTTAATTGAATTACCACGCATAAAAGAAAGATGCGGTAATATAACTCCAATTCACGGGTCGCAAGACATTCCGTTTGACATATCACGAGTTTTTTATCTTTATGATATTCCCGGGGGTGAAGACAGGGGTGCTCACGCTCATAAAGAATGCCATCAAGTACTGATTGCAGCCAGTGGTAGTTTTGAAGTTGAATTAGATGATGGGAAAAACAAACGAACTGTATTTCTCAATCGGCCTTATTTTGGTCTTCATATACCTCCCGGTATTTGGGCAGCAGAGAGAGGTTTTTCTTCCGGTTCAATTTGTCTGGTATTGGCCTCGCATACATATTCCGAAGTCGATTACATACGTGAATATAATGATTATCTTAAATTTGTTCTGAAATGATCAAGAATCTTGACCTTCAAAAAATTACTCAAAAATATCAAGATGAACTCCGAGTAGCTGTAAATCGGGTTGTTGATTCCGGATGGTATCTACAAGGAAAAGAAAACGAATCTTTTGAGAAAAACTATGCCGAATATATTGGTACTCAAGATTGTGTGGGGGTTGCAAACGGATTGGATGCTTTGAGGCTTATTCTGCGTGCTTATATTGAATTAGGCGTAATGAGCAAAGGAGATGAAATAATTGTCCCAGCGAATACCTATATTGCTACAATATTGTCAATTACAGATAATGAATTGACACCTGTATTAGTAGAACCAGATTTGAATACCTATCAAATAGATTCGACAAAAATTGAAGATGCAATCACAAAGAGAACTCGAGGCATAATGATTGTTCATCTTTATGGGCAGTGTGCATATAATGAAAGCATTGCTGATTTATGTCAAAAATATAAACTAAAATTACTGGAAGATAATGCTCAAGCTCATGGATGCAAATACAAAGGTTTGAAAACAGGCTCATTGGGTGATGCTGCAGCCCATAGTTTTTATCCGACTAAAAACATGGGTGCATTTGGCGATGCAGGAGCGGTAACAACTAATGATTTTGTATTGGCAGACTTAATAAGGACGCTGGCTAATTACGGATCTTCGAGAAAGTATGTATTTGACTATTGCGGGTTAAACAGTAGATTAGATGAAATTCATGCTGCCGTGTTAAACGTAAAACTTAAACACATTGATGAGGATAATGGTTATCGAAAGAATGTGGCAAGGTATTATATTGCAAACATTAAACATCGTGATATTATTTTACCTCAAATAGTTGATTGGGATGCTCATGTGTTTCATATTTTCACAATAAGAACTAAGAATAGAGATGAATTACAAGAATACCTGCTTGCCAATGGAATTCAAACAGTAATCCATTATCCAATCCCTCCACATAAGCAGAGCTGTTATAAAGGTTGGAATGAATTATCATTTCCAATAACAGAGAAAATTCACCGCGAAGAATTAAGTTTACCAATGAGCCCTGTAATTCCAGTAAATGAATATCAGCAAGTTGTTGAACTTATAAATAACTGGAAAATATAGATTTATGTATAATTTTTGCACTCTTTTTGATTCAAATTACTTACAAAAAGGATTATCACTGTATCAGTCTTTGCTGGACATTAATTGTCCATTTCATCTATATGTAGTAGCATTCGATGACATTTGCTTTGTTACTTTGAAGAACCTTAATTTAGATAAATTGACTGTTGTATCTTTATCGGAATTTGAAACTAAAGAACTATTAGCAATTAAGCCAACCAGAAGTCGAGCTGAATATTGTTGGACTTGTAGTCCTTCAGTTATTTTTCATTGTATTCAGAGTTTTAATCTTGATCATTGTACCTATGTTGATGCTGATTTAATGTTTTTCTCTTCTCCATCTATTGTCTTTCAAGAAATCGGAAATAGTTCAGTAGCCATAACAGAGCATATACCGAACGGACCTGATATGATAGCTGGAAAATACTGTGTTCAATTTGTCTATTTTAAAAACGATTTGGATGGAATAAATACTTTAAAATGGTGGAAAGATAGTTGTATTGATTGGTGTTATGCAAGATACGAAGATGGGAAATTTGGAGACCAGAAATACTTGGACTATTTCCCTGTTAAATTTAGCAATATTCATGTCGTTAGAAATGTAGGTGTTGGCGTGGCACCCTGGAATACATATTTATATGATTTTGCTGATTTTGGAAAAATAAAATATAAAAGTGAAGAAATTGATATCGTTTTTTTTCATTTTCACGGAACCAGAATTGACTTTAAAAAAGATTCTTTATCAATAAAAGTACTTACTTCGGATATAAACATAGATATAGAAAATTTTATATATTTGCCTTATTTATTTTTGATTAAAGAAGTCTACAATAATTATCTAGATATTAATGTAAATCATGTAAAAGTAATTGGCCGAAGTAAGTTTATGAGTTTTTATTTTAAAATTAAAAAAATATTTCGTCATAATTCTATATTCCAATATCTTTATTATAAGTTTTTTAATGCTTAATGTAATGGATATGAAAAAATTGATAAATGAATTTGTTTCCGTAAATATTTTAATTCGAATTCAATTTGTCAATAGATAGTTGTAGCTTTAAATTATATTTTAACGATATTGATTAATAAAATAGAGATTATATCAGTTAGATTATTAAACAATTGATTTTTAAACAATATTGCAAATATGTCTCCGTTAAAGATATTAGTAACTATTTAGCACACTGCCGTTTGTTATAATCATTTGATTTTCAGTTTGACTAGTCGAACTGAAAATCAAATGTTGGATTATTTATTTCCTTCATCCTCTGGTAGCACTTCGTTTACCGTTTCGATGCCTTAAAATGCACTTTGAAGATACGGTCATGCTTATTGCCTATGGACTACATAATTTTAGAATAACTATGAATGCTAACGCTATAGCAATCTAAATGATATAATCTCTATTGAAGTATTTTTAATTTAATTCATAACTCGTAATGAAAATATCAATCATCACTGTCAGTTATAATAGTTCTGTTACATTAAGAGATACATTTGATTCTGTTTTAGGTCAAACCTATCCTAATATTGAATATATTGTGGTTGATGGTCAATCTACAGACTCTACAATTGAAATTATAAAAGAATATGAACCTTATTTTAAGGGGAGAATGCATTGGATTAGTGAACCCGACAAAGGAATTTATGATGCTATGAACAAAGGGATAAAGCTGGCAACGGGCGATGTGGTGGGTATATTAAATAGTGATGATTTGCTTTGCGATAAATATGCTATTGTGAAAATAATGGAAGTATTTGAAGAAAATCAATCGTTAGATTCAGTGTATGCAGATCTTTTTTACGTTGCCCAAGATGACACCTCAAAAATAGTAAGACGTTGGATTACCGGCAAGCAAAAACAGTTTAAATATGGATGGCATCCTGCACATCCAACTTTGTATATAAAAAAAGAGGTTTACAATAAGTATGGACTTTTCAATTTAGATTATAAACTTGCTGCTGATTTTGAAATTATGCTCCGATTTTTGGAAAAATACCATATTTCAACTTACTATTTGCAAGAGGCATTTGTGAAAATGCGCTTGGGTGGAGCAACAAATAAAAGTTTGAAAAACATCTACAATCAAAACATTGAATGTCTAAAAGCTTTTCGTCAAAATGGGCTGAAAGTAAACTTGTTATTATATCCTCTTTTCCGCATTTTACCTAAATTATTACAATTCAAAAGATGAATACGGTTTTGTTTACAGGAGCATCTGGCTTTCTTGGTGAGAATTTACTGCCGAATCTAACTATCCATTACAGTGTTACAACGCTGGGATTAACTGAAAAAGATCATTATAAAGTAAACATTGCCTTACAAGTTCCGAAATTAGAAAATCAATATGATATAATTCTGCATGCAGCTGGGAAAGCTCACACTGTTCCTAAAACTGATGAGGAAAAGAAAGCATTCTTTGATGTAAACTTACAAGGCACAAAAAATTTATGCGCAGCACTTGAAAATTCAGGAATTCCGAAAGCATTTATTTTTATAAGTACAGTAGCTGTTTATGGACTTGACTATGGAGAAGAAATCACAGAGTTTGAACCTCTAAATGGGACAACTCCTTATGCATTAAGTAAAATTCAAGCAGAGCAATTTTTAGTTGATTGGTGTGAGAAACATGATGTTGTTTTAAGCATTATTCGTCCATCCTTAATTGCAGGTCCTAATCCTCCGGGGAATCTTGGTGCTATGATTCATGGAATCAAATCAGGAAAATATTTTAGTATCGGAGAAGGCAAAGCTCGTAAAAGTGTATTAATGGTTGAAGATATTGCAACTTTGGTTCCCTTGCTTGCTGCAAAAGGAGGAATATATAATGTGTGTGATACAGAACCACCAACTTTTAAAGATTTAGAGAGACTAATTTCTCAACAGCTGGGTAAGTCTCTACCTATCTCAATACCTTATGGAATGGCCAAACTACTTGCTCGTATCGGAGATTTATTAGGAGGTAAATCGCCAATAAACTCAAACAAACTGGATAAAATAACTAAATCACTTACTTTCTCAAACCAGAAAGCAAGAAGAGAATTAGGGTGGAAACCGACAAATGTATTAGAGAATTTCAAAATAAAATAATGCTCTGTTGTTTGTTAATGGCAAAAACTAACTGAAAACTACGTGGTGTCAAACGCAAAAATAAAACAAGCGATAGCCATTTCAAACCTGCCGATTACAGCAAAAGACGGGTTGCGGAAAACAATCGGTTCGTTTCAACAACAGTAAAATAAAACCTATACGTGAGATAATTATCAGACATTATGCAACTAATTGACAAACAACTATTGAACTCGGTAACTGCACAGGCAAAAGAGAGCCTCCGCTTGCGAATGAATTACAATTTTCATGAGCAATTGGATGCACCGGCACAGCGTTTGCTGAATGCGCTGGAGCCGGGAACAGTTCTCCCAATACACAGACACCGGTATACGGCAGAAACATACATTGTATTGGAAGGCAGCATCCATGTGATGTCGTATAATGACGATAAGACGATAGCCGAATCAATAGTCTTAGACCCGAAGATGGGAATATTTGGCCTCAATATCCCTGCAGGAACCTGGCATACGTTGGAGGTATTATCCACAGGGACGGTTATTTTTGAGATAAAAGACGGCCCATATACTCCTCTTTCAGAAGAAGACATACTGAAATAATGGATTGACAATTAAAAATATCTATAGAGAAAATAAATGATATGTATTACGAAATAGTACTCCTCCTGCTTGTTTTTACTCTCTCCTTTTTGCTCACATGGGGGGTGCGGAAATGGACCATCAAAAAAGCTATTCTTGACTTACCCAACGAACGGAGTTCGCATTCTGTGCCTACACCTCGTGGTGGGGGTATTGCTATAGCCATCATTTGGTTTGCCGGTCTCATTTATTTCAAAATAAGCAATCGCATCGATACACCTCTTTTCTTAGCCCTACTTTGTGGATTACCTTTATCTGTAGCCGGTTTTCTCGATGATGTGTTGCAACTTAAACCAAAAATCAGGTTTATTATTCAGTTTACGTGTGCCGGGCTGGGACTGTTTTTTCTTGGAGGAATGCATTATGTAAATCTTGGCTTTATTACCTTCGAGAATGTATGGTTATTCACTCCTATCGCTCTTTTTGGCATTGTGTGGTTAATCAACTTATTTAATTTTCTCGATGGCATAGATGGTTATATTAGTACTGAAGTGATATTTATTGGTACCGCTGTTTTCTTCTTGTTTCACGATTTGATTGCACTAATGCTGGCTGTTACAGTGCTGGGATTTCTATGCTGGAACTGGCAAAAAGCCAAAATATTTATGGGCGATGTAGGTAGTACGCTATTGGGTTACACCATTGCCATTTTTGCTATTTATTACCAAAACACCGAAACCACATCCATAGTAATATGGGCGATGCTGACCTCTCTCTTTTGGGTCGATGCCTCGATCACTCTTTTGCGTAGAATCCAAAACAAAGAATCTCTTGGACAGGCACATCGCAAACATGCTTACCAACGTATAGTACAAGCCGGTTTCAGTCATCAAAAAACGGTTTTGTGGGGAATCGTGCTGAATCTGATAATTCTGTCACTCATCGCCTTGTCAATAAAATACCCCGATTTTCTTTTGCTTTTTGCTATAATTAATGTAATTTTGTTGATGGGTACCGTAAAATGGATAGATAGCAAGAAACCATTTGAACGAACCTAAGACCGCAAGAGATTGATAAAAAACTGTGTGAATAGTCATTACGATCAGTTTATTTATTTGGCAAAAAACAAATCTTCATATCCTCCTCTTCCAAAAGTATTAATTTAAGAAAAATGTAGTATATTTGCCTTGTCAAATGCTATATTTTAAATTTTGATAACAGATGATTGTTTATCAATATGATAGCTTAATATCACAAAGAAATGAACTAACCAAATCTCATTGAATTTTACTTTGACAAGTACGAGAAAAATGATTCTTCCTGTTCAGAACTCTCAGAACAATAGAAATAAGGGTTTCTGGACAAACAACCTTAAGACATGATAAAAATTATACGAAATTTTTTAGATAGGTTGCTCCGTAAAATGGTCAACTCCAACTATATTAGCAGATGGATTATTCTATGTATCGATTTATTCATTTCTGCTGTTTCTATCACATTCTGCTATTATTTAGAGGTTGTTCTTCAACCTGAAAAAATATCTTTCCTCCCGAATCTTATTGTGTTGTTAATAAGCAGTTTGGCGTTTAGTCTGGTGTTTTTCAAGGGATTTAAAACACATGAAGGGATTATACGCTTCTCTTCATATCACGAAGCCTGGAGAATTCTTCTTGCAGTGCTTTTTGCAAATATCACATTATTGGTGGTTGGTGTTTTTGCCGGATACAACCATATTGCATTCTTCTTTTTGGTTTTTACCAACCTCACTACCCTGCTTATTCTATTGGTCTCCTTCCGTTTTTTTATTGTCTGGCTATTTCGTTTTCTGGCACTCTACAATGTAAGTGGCAACGATCAACGAGGTGTGGTTTTCGGCACCGATGCCGAAAGCGTGGCTTTAGCCCGTTCGTTGATAACTGAGGATAGTAACGGAACTAAACTTGTGGGTTTTATCACTTTAGACAGTAGCATGTCGCGCACACGCATACTCGACTTACCGGTATATTATATCAACTCAAATGCACGTCATATTTTTGAAGGCTATAAGATTAATGCGTTGATATTCGCAAATCAAACACTTTTACTTGAACAGGAAGGAAGGGTGGTTAAAGATATATCCAACCTCAATGTCAAAATATTGCTCGCCCGCTCACCTAAAACATGGAATAAGCAATTAAACAAAAAAAACCAACTCCAAAAGGTACAGATAGAAGATTTGCTGGGAAGAGACGAGATTCAGATAAGCATGACTGAAATCTGTAATCAACTCAAAGACAAAGTTGTTTTAGTAACCGGAGCTGCAGGCTCTATCGGAAGCGAGATTGTACGCCAGATTGCCACATTTCATCCGCAAACTATTATATTGTTCGATTCTGCAGAAACCCCGCTTTACACGCTACAATTGGAAATGGATGAAAAATTTCCCGAAACTCATATAGTAGCTGTAATTGGTGATGTGCGAAGTAAAAATCGAGTGGAGTTTCTATTTAAAAAGTTTCATCCTCAAATAATTTATCATGCGGCAGCCTATAAACATGTGCCCATGATGGAGAAAAATCCGTGTGAGGCTATATTGGCAAATGTACTTGGCACACGCAATATTGCAAACTTTGCTATTAAATTCCGTGCAGAAAAATTCGTGATGATATCTACCGACAAAGCGGTAAATCCAAGCAATGTGATGGGTGCCTCCAAACGCATTGCCGAAATATACATCCACTCCCTTGCTAAATATTTGGAAAACAAACAGATAAATTTAAAGTTTATTACCACACGCTTTGGCAATGTACTGGGATCTAATGGTTCCGTTATTCCACGTTTCAAAGAACAGATAGAAAACGGCGGACCGGTTACCGTGACACATCCTGACATTATTCGTTATTTTATGACCATTCCCGAGGCATGTCGCCTTGTGTTGGAGGCAAGTGCTATTGGCAACAACGGTGAAATTTATGTGTTCGATATGGGAAAACCGGTGAAGATTGCCGATCTTGCCCGAAAAATGATAGAACTGGCAGGTTTTGTCCCCGACAAAGAGATTCTGATTGAATACACAGGACTAAGAAACGGCGAAAAACTGTACGAAGAACTGCTCAACGACAAAGAAATTGTAAAACCTACTCTTCACGAAAAGATTATGGTGGCGAAGGTAAGAACTTATGAGCTACGTGAAATCACTAAGGTAGTAAGTGAGTTAATTGCCCTTTCCAACAAAGTTGACATCATCGCTACCGTTACTAAAATGAAGGAATTAGTGCCTGAATTCAAAAGTAGAAACTCTATATTTGAAACTTTAGACCATTAAATTTTTCGCTGGTTTCAATTGAGAAATCCTCTTTCTCAATAAAGTGCCTTGAAATATCAATACTTCGGAGAAAAACCGTATTTTTGCGGGTGAAAGAAACATATCGGTTAGTTGAATAATAATTCAACGCCCATTATCCACTTACTATTCTTTTTGCCCATGCTTCACCGTTCTAAAGCCCCACTTCGTCTTGGACTAGCGGGAGGAGGTACTGATGTCAGCCCCTATTCCGACCTTTATGGCGGTGCTATTCTCAATGCTACCATCTCTCTCTATGCCCATGCCACTATTGAACCTGTAAAGCACCCCAAAGTGATTTTACAGGCTTTAGACCGTAATGAACGGGTAGAATTGAATTTGGAAGACGAGGTTATTATCGATGAAATACTTCCGCTGCACAAAGGGATTTACAACCGTATCCGAAAAGATTTTATGAAAGAACCGCATGGGTTCTGTTTAAGTACCTTTGTAGATGCTCCTGCAGGCTCAGGATTGGGCACTTCCTCTACTTTGGCAGTTGCCATTATCGGTGCCTTTGTCGAATGGTTCAAACTACCTTTGGGAAGCTATGAAATTGCCCGATATGCATACGAAATAGAACGAATTGACCTTGGGATGGCCGGAGGCAAACAAGACCAGTATGCCGCCACTTTTGGAGGGGTAAACTACATGGAGTTTTTTGCCGACGATAAAGTCATTGTGAATCCACTTCGTATCGGACACAAATATCTGAGGGAACTCGAACACAATATGTTGCTTTATTACACAGCCCAAAGCCGCTATTCGTCGGCTATTATCGAAGAACAACAGAAAAACGTACGAAACCATAACATTACCTCGCTCGACGCTATGCACAGGCTTAAAGAGCAAGCTACCGACATGAAGAACGCCTTGCTAACCGGTAAAATTCACGATATCGGACATTTGCTCGACGAGGGGTTCAATCATAAGCGGCTTATGGCACATGGCATCAGCACTCCCTTAATTGAAGAGGTATATACCGAAGCTAAAAAAGCAGGAGCTATTGGTGGAAAAATTTCAGGTGCCGGAGGTGGTGGTTTTATGATGTTTTATTGCCCCGACAACGCAAAATATTCGGTAGAGAAGGTATTGAGTAAATTTGAAGGACACATTGTCAGATACTCATTTGTGGAAGAAGGGCTATACACCTGGAGCATATAATACTCGCAATCAGTCAATAATGAATACAAAAATACAAGAAATACTTCTTTCTTCAATTGCCGTGAAGCAAACTATTGCGCATGATGAAGCAATGATTGAAACCATTTTTGAAGTAGCAGAAGCAATCACAAATGCTTTTCGCAATGGGAAACGGGTTTATTTTTGCGGAAATGGAGGTAGCGCCGCCGATGCACAACATTTAGCCGCCGAATTCTCGGGTCGTTTTTATAAAGACAGAGCAGTGCTCCCCTCAGAAGCGCTGCATTGCAATACCTCCTATCTTACAGCAGTTGCCAACGACTATGGCTTCAACGAAGCGTATGCACGCATTGCAGGTTCATTTACACAGGGTGATGTGTTGGTAGGGCTCTCCACTTCAGGAAATTCCGAGAACATCGTGCGTGCCCTCGAAGTTTGCCGCACCAGAGGGGCAATTACCATCGGATTGACCGGTGAAGGTGGCGGAAAAATGAAACTTCTGTCTAATTTCTGGATAGGTGTGCCCAGCAACGACACGCCCCGCATTCAGGAAGCACATATTACAATCGGACATATTATTTGCCAGTTGGTAGAAGAGTCTCTGTTTGGAAATAACGATTCATTGAGTTAAAAATGGAATGTATTATTTTGGCTGGTGGACTCGGTACACGGTTGCAAAGCGTGGTAAGCGAATTGCCTAAGTGTCTTGCACCAATCGGTAATCGCCCATTTTTGGCCTATTTGCTTGATTATCTTCAAGAAGAAGGCATTACAAAAGTGGTATTATCATTGGGATATAAACACGAGTTGGTAGAAGAATGGCTCGCCGGCTATCCTACTTGTCTGGATATTAAGATTGTGGTCGAAGATATTCCTCTGGGTACAGGCGGTGGAATTAAACTGGCATTGCAACAAACAAATTCTTCGAATGTATTGGTGGTAAATGGTGATACTCTCTTCACAGTCAATGTTTCGAAACTACTCGAAGCACATCTCTACAATAATTGTCCGGTAACTTTGGGTTTGAAACCGATGGTGAACTTTGAACGCTATGGAAGTGTTACACTTAGCGGAAAATATATTATAGAATTTCGCGAAAAAAAATTCTGTGCCGAAGGGCTAATTAACGGTGGAGTGTTTATTGTACAAAGAGATGCCTTGCATAATTTGCCTGAGAAATTTTCTTTTGAAAAAGATTTTTTAGAGCCTGAAACATTGAAAAAAAATATAGGTGGATATATTCAAGACGCCTATTTTATTGATATCGGAATTCCTTCCGATTACGAAAAAGCACAATGGGAAATAACACCAAAATACTGATAAATAAACGATTCCTCTTTCTCGACAGAGATGGGGTTATCAACGTGCATCGCAAAAACGACTATGTAAAAGCGATTGATGAATTTGAATTTTTACCGGGTGCCGAGATGGCCTTAGTGGCTCTTTCTCACCTTTTCGAACGCATTATTATTGTCACAAATCAGCGAGGAGTAGGAAAAGGTAAAATGAGTGAAACGTCACTTTTGTCGGTACACACATATCTGAAAACCCGCATCGAAAGTCAGGGTGGCCGTATAGATGCCATATATTATTGTACCGAACTCGACGATAATCACCCTCGCCGCAAACCCAATGGAGGAATGGCTGAACAGGCAAAAACCGACTTTCCGGAAATAAATTTCTCCCAAAGCATAATGGTTGGTGATACCAAAACCGATATTGAATTTGGCAACAAGCTGAATATGTGCACGGTACTAATAAAGAATGAACCCCCTCCTTATACCTCTCAACCCGATTGTGTATTTCCATCGCTGACAGCTTTTGCATTCAGTCTGGAAAATGAGTAACTTTGCATTCTATTTGCTAAACCAAAATTAAAACATCATATCTGTGAAAATTGTTATTGCTGGAGCAGGAGAAACCGGTTCTCATCTTGCTAAAATTCTTTCGCAAGAAAATCAGAATATTACAGTATTAGATGCCAACGAAGCTAAGTTGAAACAACTTAAAACTTCGCTTAATGTCAACACTGTAGCCGGTGAAGCCATCTCAATTAGTAGCTTGAAAGAGTGTGGCATTGAAGAGGCTGACCTTTTTGTAGCTGTAACACCTTCCGAATCTGAAAACACAACTGCTTGTATAATCTCCTCCAAACTCGGAGCAAAAAAAACATTAGCGCGCGTGGATAATTGTGAGTTTATTTTACAGGAAAACAAACAATTTTTTGAGGAACTGGGTATCAGTTCGTTGGTATATCCGGAAATGTTGGCCGCAAATGAGATAATCAATTCGCTAAATGCCACATGGTTGCGCGAATATATGGAGTTTGAAAACGGAGCAATGATGTTGGTGGGTATAAAAGTAAGGGCAAATGCCGAAATTGTACACAAGCAATTTTCTTCAGGATATTTCGACCACACACATTATCGTGTTGTAGCTATAAAACGTCCCGATCAGACAATTATCCCAAAAGGAAGTGACCAGATTTTACCCAACGATCTTGTGTATTTTATCACCTCACATGAAGACCTTGACTTTGTACGTCAACAATCAGGAAAAGAAAAATATGAGGTTAGAAACATCATGATTATGGGTGGTAGCCGCATTGCAGAATGCACCGCCAGAGAACTTCCCGACCATATGCGTGTGAAACTGATAGAAATTGACAAAAAGAAGAGTCATGAATTGGGCGATCGCCTGAACAATATACTGGTAATCAATGGCGACGGTCGTGATGTGGAATTGCTGAAAGAAGAAGATATTGAAGATATGGATGCCTTTGTGGCGCTTACCGATAATTCGGAAACCAACATTTTGGCTTGTTCGGTAGCAAAACGCTTTGGTATCAAAAAAACGATTGCAGAGATTGAAAACATTGAATCAATTCCGTTGGCCGAAAGCCTTGATATTGGAGCCATTCTCAATAAAAAACTACTTACCGCCAGCCATATTTACCAGTTAACTTTGAGTGCCAATATTTCTAACGTGAAGTGTCTCACCAATGTAGAAGCTGTGGCAATGGAGTTTGTGGTAAAAGAAGGTTCGAAAGTAACTCTCGATAGTGTGAGAGACTTACAATTGCCTAAAAATGTAAACATTGGAGCCTTAATCAGAGATGGGAAGGGGATAACAGTAAGTGGTAGCACGGTGATTCAGGCAAACGACCATGTGATTGTATTTTGTATGAGCGACTCGGTGCGAAAGCTCGATAGCTATTTTCATTAATATTCATAAATTAAATAAGGCTGCCCGATATAGATCAGACAACCTCATTTATAAGAGTTTGCTTTACTGCTATTGTACTGCTTCTGCTAATTCTGCACCGGCTTTGAATTTAGCAACTTTTTTAGCTGCTATGTTGATAGCTTGTTTGGTAGCTGGGTTGATTCCTTTACGAGCTTCTTTTTTTACAATCGAAAAAGTTCCAAAACCTACCAAACTTACCTTATCACCTTCTTTTAGAGCTGCGGTAATAGCACAGACAGTCGCATCCAATGCTTTTTTTGCATCGACTTTTGTTAAGCCAGCTTCTGCAGCGATAGCATTAACTAATTCACCTTTGTTCATACTTGTAATTTTAAATGGTTAGAAAACGACCTGGGAAAACCCAAATATTGTATGCAAAGATAAAACATTCTCTTAACAAAACAAACGCGTGACTTTATTTTTTATAAAAAATAGCGCATTTGCTCAAAAATCATGTTTTACAGCATAAAAATAGTGCTTTTTTTTCTAATTTTGTTCCAAAATTTTGATTATGCCTAATAATAAATCTTCCATTTTTGCCCTATTTCCGCCTGTTGTACTCAATTTATTGGTGATAAATTTCTTATTTTGGCTTGCCAGCATCACACTCCCGAGTATCACAAATATTGATTTAAATTATATTTTGGGATTACATTACTGGCAGTCGGCTAATTTTCATCCGTACCAATTGCTCACCTACATGTTCCAACATGCATCGTTCGATGAGTCTCACCACATTGTTTTCGATCATATATTCTTTAATATGTTCGGTTTGTTTATGTTTGGTCCGGTATTGGAACAAGTGTGGGGAAGCAAACGGTTTTTGTTCTTTTATCTCTTTACCGGCATTGGAGCTGCAATTACTCAGGAACTGGTTTGGTCATACCAACTGATGCCCCAAATTGGCAGTGCAATTACTCATGTGATATTTACCGGTGGTGCCGAACCGCTTACCGTAGGTGCATCCGGTGCTATTTTCGGCATTTTGCTGGCATTTGCCATGGTCTTTCCCAATGCAAAGATGATGCTGATTTTTCTGCCTGTACCAATCAAAGCGAAGTATTTTGTGCCGGTGTATGCACTCATTGAATTGGTTCTTGGTGTGACAAGCATTTCGGGCGATAATGTGGCTCACTTTGCCCACTTGGGGGGTGCCCTTTTTGGACTGATTTTGATTTTGATTTGGAAAAAACACTCGCCCCACGAGTCTAATATTATTTAGCAAAATGTCTATTCTCAAAGAGTTACATATTTCGTTCAAACAGGGAACAATGCTTAAAAAATTGCTCTATGTCAATATAGGCATTTTCGTTCTCGTGCAACTTAGCCTCATTGTGCTGAAACTGTGCAGAATAGAGAATGACAGCTGGATTACCTATCTCGAACTTCCTTCAAATCTCAGCACTTTGGCAACGCGACCATGGACATTGCTTACCTACATGTTTTTGCATGTGGAAATATGGCATGTGCTTTTTAACATGCTGTGTCTATTTAGTTTCGGGCAATTGTTTACCATCTGTTTTTCGCAAAAGCAACTTCTCGGCACCTACCTTTTTGGAGGCATTGGGGGCGCATTGTTTTACCTTATTGCATACAACGTTTTCCCTTTCTTTGCAGAAATCAGGCAAGCCAGCTTTTTATTGGGAGCCTCGGCATCAATCATGGCTATTATTGTGGCAATAGCCACATATTATCCCAATTTCGAAGTATCTTTGTTGTTGGTAGGAAAGGTAAAATTGAAATATGTGGCAATTTTTACCGTTGGTATAAGTATGCTGAGTATTGCCGGCAACAATTCCGGTGGCGAGATTGCCCATATTGGGGGAGCCTTGGTAGGATATTGGTTTGGACGAAGAATGCGAGTAGGAAAGGATATTACCAAGCAATTCAATTTGTTAATCGACAAAATCATTGCATTATTTGAACGAAAACCAAGAACATTCAAAGTAACACCCGGCCGTCCTAAAACAGATACCGAATACCGCCAGGAACGACGTAATAACGAAGAGGAACTTAATCGAATTCTGGACAAAGTGAAACGATCGGGATATGGAAGCTTGTCGGCTGAAGAGAAAAAGAGTCTATTTGATCGTAGCAATCCATCTTAAATTCAAACAATTACACGTGTGAGACAAAGTGTCAAAATATTTTTCATTGTACTGAATGTGCTTTTTGCAGTGGCACTGCTGTTGGGTAAACTCACCACACTGGTTAGTCCTACCCATTGGTTGGCTATTGCCTATTTTGGCTTGTTTTTCCCTTTGATACTGATATTCAACTTTGGGTTCATCATATTTTGGCTTTTCTGCCGAAAGTGGAGACTGCTTTTTATCTCTCTGATTCCTTGCTTCCTCTGTATCAATAATATATGCAATACATTCCCTTTTCACCTGATTAAACCATCGGTTGAAGCAAATACCACAAAAATACGGGTATTGACTTATAATATTGATGCTTTCGGGCAATTTGCGCCTTCCAAGCCGAGCAGAATGGATAGTCTACTCGCGTTTGTCAACAGAAAAAATCCTGATGTGATGTGTTTTCAGGAATTCTACGTGTACAACAAGGGAACAAAAGTGTCGGAGAAAAACATTATTAAAATCCTAAAAAAATATCCGTATCATTATATCCATTACCCGATGGCGGAAGAGGTGTTCTCGTTGGGATTAGCCATTTTCTCAAAATATCCTATTGATTATAAAGGTATTTGCTCTTTTTCAAAAGGCTATTACTCCACTATTTATGCCGATATAGTAGTGAATAAGAAAACCATTCGAGTATTCAATCATCACATGGAATCAAACAAATTTTCCTCAGATGAACGGAAACACTACGAGGACTTGGTGGGCGATTTTAGTGCTCAGCAACTGCATGATGTGCTTATGCAATTTTCGACCAAAATGAATGAAGCATATAGTGTGCGGGCCAAACAATCGGATTTGGTGGCAAAGACCATCTCGGAGTCTCCATATCCGGTGATTGTGTGCGGAGACTTCAACGATGTGCCGGTTTCGTACACCTACACTACAATCAAAAAAAATCTGATTGACACTTATGCTTCAGTGGGAACGGGATATGGCAACACTTACAGCCACAAATTATTCCCTTTCCGAATTGATTATATCATGGTCGATCCGGCCTTTCATCCCATCTCTTCAAGGGTGCCTCATGTAAAATATTCCGACCATTACCCCGTTATTGCTGAAGTGGCATTAGAATAATTCATTTTTAAATGTAGAATTGTCTATGATTCAGAAAAATTCACTGAACTTTTTGAGCGTGCTTATGATAGTCGCTATTTTGTGTGGGTTTGCAGGTTGCAAACAACACAACCGTTTCGATGTGCCTATAGAGAAAATCCCGTTGAAAATTACCATTCATCGATTCGATAAAGACCTTTTTGCAGTCGACACCACCCATGTCTCGGAAGGGATTACCCGACTACAAGGCAAATATGGCCCATTTATGGCTCTGTACTTCAGCAAAGTAATGCAATTGGATAAAGCAGGAGACAAACAACTGAGCGCGCTTACCACCGCTTTTCTGAAAGATACGGCAGTACGCAGCGTGTTTCGCGAATCGTTGCGTCAATATGCTGATATTTCGGATATTGAAGCCAAAGTGACCGATGCCTTCAAACGGATTCACTACTTTTTCCCCGAAAAGAAGATTCCGCAATTTTACCTGCATGTCTCCATGTTCAACCAATCGTTGGTGGTTGACGAAAATATCATTTCGCTGAGCGTGGATAACTATCTTGGGCCAAATTATTATTGGTATAAAAAAGTAGTGTATGACTATCTGCGTCCAAACATGCGCCGCGAAAAGGTAGCTTCCGATTTTGTCACGGCCTATTTGATGACCGAATTTCCGATGCCATACTCCGAAAAATTTCTAGACAATATGATATTTCGCGGTAAACTGATGTTTGCACTCTCGGTATTAATGCCAAACGAAAAACCTGAAGTATTGATGGGATACATCAAAGCACAAATGGAATGGTGTGCAAAAAATGAAAAGTCGATGTGGCTTAACATAATGGATAATAAACAGTTGTACAGTACTGATGGAATGATTTCGACATCGTATTTGAATGATGCCCCTTTCACCTCCACGGTGTCGCAGGATTCTCCCGGACGTGTCGGTATCTGGATTGGATGGCAAATTGTAAAACAGTATATGGAACGCCACAGCGACATTACCATTCAGGCTCTTATGGCGAACAACAACTATCAGCAACTTTTGGAACAATCGGGCTATAAACCGTAAGACCCCCTCAATCCCCCGAAGGGGGACTTTGAACCACATAAAACTAAAAAAATCGCACAATGGATATACACACAGATTCTAACTCCTCCCCTTCGGGGAGGCCGGGTGGGGTATTAAAACGCCTCTTTCTGCTCGATGCCTATGCATTGATTTACAGAGCCTATTATGCCTTTATCAAAAATCCCCGATTCAATTCCAAAGGATTGAATACTTCGGCTATTCTGGGATTTGTAAACACGTTGGAAGATGTGCTGAAACGGGAACATCCCACGCATATTGCGGTGGTGTTCGACCCTTCGGGCCCTACGTTCCGGCACGAAGCCTACGAACAGTACAAGGCCAATCGGATGGAATCGCCCGAAGACATTCGAAAGGCGGTGCCTATTATCAAACAGATAGTGGAAGCATACCGTATTCCGGTATTGCAGGTGGATGGTTTTGAGGCCGATGACGTAATAGGAACATTGGCCACGATTGCCTCCAAATCTGGATTTGAGGTATTTATGATGACTCCCGACAAAGATTACGGACAGTTGGTCAACGAGCACGCCTTTATCTACAAACCAAAATTTGGCGGCAACGACTACGAAGTGCTTGGCGTGGAAGAGGTGAAAAAGAAATTCGACATTGACTCTACCGAGCAGGTAATTGACCTGCTGGGACTCATGGGCGATGCCTCCGACAACATTCCCGGATGCCCGGGCGTGGGGCCAAAAACCGCCGTTTTGCTATTGAAAGAGTTTGGCAGTATTGAAAATCTGCTAAAAAATACCGATAAGTTGAAAGGCTCTGTCAAAG
>Ga0302286_10000226_pt1 | contig 46432 bp, 42 predicted proteins | sample III_Fen_E2_3_FD_198765 | JGI IMG/M metagenome (GOLD analysis project Ga0302286, IMG submission 198765) | Peat permafrost microbial communities from Stordalen Mire near Abisko, Sweden - III_Fen_E2_3 | ecosystem: Environmental > Terrestrial > Soil > Wetlands > Permafrost | place: Sweden: Abisko...
CATGAAAGAATACTTCAAGGCAGTTGTTGGAGCTCGTACAGCTAAAGAAAATCTGATGTATGAAAGCCTTGAAAAAGCGATTAAAATTAAACCTGAAATGAAATCAAAAGCTGCTACCGATATGGAATTTGCCAAATATTTCGGTGAAGCTAAATTCAAAGAAATTGTAAAATAATCTTTTACAAATGATATGTGGAAAGAGCAATCCGAAAGGGTTGCTCTTTTTTTTTCTACTGCCTCATAAATCGTCTTTTCATTGACGATTCTTTTTAATTTGGTTTCTGATCGAATTTTAGATGTTGAATAGCTTTCACTAGGGAACGTGAATATTTCTAAAAGATTAATATTTAGAATTGAAATGTCAAAGTTTTGCTTTTGCCAGACGAAACTAACTATCCCGATTTGCTTTTTTTTAACTTTGAGGTCTTCCCATTGGGGAACTCGATCGTAGAATCACTAAAAACGCAATAATATGGCATTAATTAATGAAAATTACATGAAGCTTCAGGCGGGCTATTTGTTTCCTGAAATTGGTCGTCGGGTGCGTGAGTTTGTAGCGGCGAATCCGGATAAGAAAGTTATCCGAATGGGGATTGGTGATGTTACACAACCATTGGTTCCGGCTGTAATAAAAGCTTTCCACGAAGGTGTTGAAGATATGGCTAAGGCTGAAACTTTTAAAGGTTATGGTCCGGAGCAAGGTTACGATTTTCTGCGTGAAGCCATCGCATTGAATGATTATCAAAGCCGTGGCGTGGATATTTCTGCTGAAGATATTTTTGTGTCCGATGGTTCAAAGTGTGATACCGGAAATATTCAGGAAGTATTTGGTGCTGCAAACAAAATTGCAATTTGTGATCCAGTTTATCCAGTGTACGCCGATACCACGGTAATGTCAGGAAAAACAGGTTTCTGCCAGAGTAATGGCTATTTTGATGGAATCATTTACATGCCTTGTAACGAAGCAAATGGATTTATTCCTGAATTGCCAACAGAGCGTCCTGACTTAATCTTTTTGTGTTTTCCGAATAACCCGACAGGAACAGTAGCTTCAAAGGCAGAACTGACCAAATGGGTGAATTATGCCCGTGAAAACAAATCGATCATTTTATATGATGCCGCTTACGAAGCGTATATTACTGACGAATCAATCCCGCATTCCATTTTCGAGATCGAGGGTGCAAAAGAAGTAGCGCTCGAGTTTCGCAGCTTTTCAAAAACTGCCGGATTTACCGGAACACGTTGCGCATTTACAGTCATTCCTAAGGAATTGATGGCATACGATAGTAAAGGAGTTGCACATCCGGTTAAACCGTTGTGGAATCGTCGGCATACCACTAAATTTAACGGAGTATCTTATCCGGTGCAGAAAGCAGCAGCAGCTATTTATTCTGAAGAAGGAAAAAAACAAGTTAAAGAAGTTGTTCTTTATTATCTTGAAAATGCACGGATCATGTGTGAAAGTCTGAAGAAAACAGGATTTACTGTTTTTGGTGGAGTGAATGGTCCATATGTCTGGGTTAAAACGCCGGGAAATATCAATTCCTGGGATTTCTTCGATAAATTATTAAACGAGGCTAATGTAGTTGGGACTCCTGGTTCCGGATTTGGACCTTCGGGTGAAGGCTATTTCCGTTTTTCGGCTTTTGCTGATCGTGAAAATGTACTGGAAGCCATGGAACGGATCAAAAATCTAAAATAGAATTTTATCTAAATACCATATCTAGTCAGGGTTTCATCGCATACGAAACCCTGATTTTTTTTATTCTGGGATTGAACTCAGAATATCACCGAGTAGCTCGTTAAACTTCATCGCTTTGTCAGGTTTAGGTGAATGACCCAGTAGCACAATCACCAAGTCTTTGGATGGAATTATAAAAATGCGTTGTCCCTCGTGCCCTTCGCAAGAATACATATCTTCAGGAGCCGATGCGTATTGCTTTGATTTGTTTAACCAGAACAGCGAACCATATTTCCCGTTACTGGCAGAAGCCGGGGTGGTGGTATATTTAATCCAATTTTCCGGTAGTATGCGTTCTCCATTGAAAATCCCGTCGTGTAAATACAGAAGTCCGTATCGTGCATAATCTCTGGCTGTAGCATAAATGTAGGAGGAGCCGACCTGAGTTCCTGTTGGATCTGCTTCGAAAATGGCATCCGGCATTCCAATTTTGTTGAATAATTGTGTCCGGGCGAAGCTGAAATACTCCTCGTCATTCCCAATCGCTTTTCGCATGAGGTAATTAACAAGGTTTACTGATCCGGATGAATAAGACCATTTTTCCCCGGGCGAAAATTCGAGTGGTTTCTGATAGGTGTATTTTGCAAAATCGAATTCGTTATATAGCATGACCGTTACATCCGACCGGGTTCCGTAGTTTTCGTTCCACTGTAACCCACTTTGCATTTGCATCAGGTCGTTGATGGTAATTCTCCGGCGATTGTCATTTCTCCATTCTTCGATGCCTGATGGCTGATAAATATTCCATCTTCCTTGTTGGACCATTATTCCAGCCAGAGTATTGGTAAAACTTTTTGCCATCGACCAGCTTAGGAATCGAGTTTTTTCATTGAATTCGGACTGGTAGCTTTCGATGATTGGAACACCTTTGTATACAGCCAAAAATGCAAAGACATGGCCGTTGTATCCATCATTTGTCATCAACTTTTTAGTAATCAGATCCCGTTTAATTGTGTCGATATTGGTTGGTATTTTCGGGATTTGGTTACCTAATGGCCAGTCGATGGTGTCTTGATTGTATCGAACAGCATTATTGGTAGGATAATGAATTTTTCGAACTTGAGATTCTGCCATTTTACGGAGTAAACATGCTCCAAATCCCTTTCGGTAAATGGCTTTTGATTTTCGCCACAAGAAACTACTGGTTACACTCGAATCCTGAAAATTGACTGTGTTTTTTACATACCGAACAAACGAAAAATTGAGGTTGCGGGATTCTACTTCCGCTTGCTCCCGGTTTGATATGAATACTGCTGAGCATAGATTTTTAGCTGCATACCCGGTTAGTACCGGTAATAACGAGTTGATAAGAAATATTCCATAAATAATACAACTCAGGATTAGACTTCCTAATCCTATGTAGATTCGGTTTTTTGTGCGTTTGGAGTATGCCATATCGACGGATGGATTTATACTTCATAAATCTAATCAATCTGTTTGTTAATCTGATACTAGATAGTTATAAATCATTGACTTTTTTATTTGTATATCTATGTTAAAACCCGTTAACGATTGTTATGTATGAGCCATTATTGTTTCTATTTTTTTACTTTTGCCTGACCGTGCAATAAATAATGGAATAAAGAACCCCGGTGTTGATTTTTATGTCAGAAACAGGAAATAAGAATTCAGAGAGTACCTCAAAGATGTGCATGAACCAGTCTTTGTCCCATCGTTTCTTTGTTATTAAGGTTTTCGTTATTGTGCTTTCATTACTTTCATCATTACATCTTCTGGCGCAAAAAAACGAAGATGTCGATCCTATGCCAATTCGATTAAAAGCTCAAATTCTGAATCTGGATGATGAAACACCAGTTCCCTATGCTCAGGTTTTAAATTTTAGAACCCATTTCAGTATTACTGCTGATGAGAAAGGTCGGTTTGTGATGGATATGCTGAATGTTGATAGTCTTTCGATCTCCAGTGTTGGTTATATGAAGACGACCGTACATATACCACCGAATTACAGTGAGATGAATCAGTTGATCCTTTATGCTCTTCCTGCGAAACTGACTATTCCGGAAATAAAGGTGATTGGCGAGAATAAGAAGGTGAATATGGATGGCGTGAAGATGGGAAAGCAGAATAAAGTCGATCCGGAACTGCGAGGTGATGCTTTTAGTAAAAAGCCTCCGGTAGTCGCTGCATTGGTTCATCCGGCCAGTTATATGCAGTATTATCTTAGCAAAAGTGAACGGGAGAAACGGGAAACCCGAAAGGCTATTGTTTCTGAAAAACAATGGGCCATTTTGTCGCAGTATTACAACAGGGAGCTGGTTACCGGACTGACTGGCTTAAGTGACTCTGCTGCTGATGTTTTTATGATCTATATTAATACAAAGGGCGTTCTAAGTCATACCTCCACGGAATATGATGTCCGGAATGCGATCAAAGAGCAGTATAAAGCGTACAAGGAAGAAGGACATTAATTCGTTCTTATTCCTCATTTTTCTGATTCTGCGGACATTGAATGAATTTTCACTAAAAAATGCGACATTTGTCAAAATATTATCGTGCGTTTTAGTAGGCTTACTTCTAAAATCATGGAGGTCAATTACTATAAGACCGTTTTATTAACGATAAGGAGTAGATTGTGGAAGAGAATTCGAAAAAAAAGATTATTGTATTAAAAAAGAAACAGCAGCCTGAATCAGAGCCTGTTAGTGATGGACTGATTCGATTGAACCGATATATTTCGAATGCCGGGATATGCTCGCGTCGGGATGCCGATAAACTGATTGCCGATGGAATGGTTACCGTAAACGGCGAAGTGGTTAAAGAACTCGGACGGAAAGTCTCAATCGACGATGATGTCCAGTTTGATGGTAATCGCTTAAATCCTGAACGAAAAGTATATTTGTTGCTCAACAAACCTCGTGGCTTTGTAACTACGCTTGATGATCCTCATGCTGAGCGTACTGTTATGCAATTAATTCAAAATGCCTGTTCTGAACGAATTTATCCGGTGGGAAGGCTCGATATGCAAACGACCGGAGTGTTGTTGTTTACCAACGATGGAGATTTGGCCAAAAAACTAACCCATCCAAGTTACGAGAAATCGAAGGTTTATCATGCTCAGCTGGATGCAGATTTTCGTCCGGAAGATCTGGAGAAAGTAGCTAAAGGATTTGAACTCGAAGATGGTTTTATTGCTGCTGACCAGATTGAATATATTGATCCGAATGATACCCGGCAAATAGGCATTGAGATTCATTCCGGAAAGAATAGAATTGTTCGCCGTATTTTTAATCATTTAGGTTATCAGGTCGAAAAACTTGATCGGGTCGTCTTTGCCGGATTGACAAAAAAAGATTTGCCCAGAGGCAGATATCGTTTTTTAACACCTCAGGAAATCAATTTTTTAAAAATGAGTTAGTGTAATGGATTTCATTTTTGCAGACAAATAAATCAGGCGTTGGAAAAGGAATTTCTACAAATCATCACCGAAAATCAGGGAATCATTCACAAGGTTTGTTCCATCTATTGCGATATGGAAGAAGACCGTCGTGATTTGTTTCAAGAGATATTGGTGCAATTGTGGAAATCGTATCCTTCGTTTCGGTCTGAATCGAAATTTTCGACCTGGATGTATCGGGTGGCTTTGAATACTGCAATTACAACGTTCAAAAAAGATAAACGAAAACCTGATAAAACCGGGTTTCCTTTTGATAATATACAATTAATTGACGATGTGTATGATCCGGAGGCTGAAGAACAGATCAGGTTACTTAATCGTGCAGTTTCACAGTTGACCGGAGTTGAAAAATCGATTATCCTGTTGTTCCTGGAAGATAAGAAGTACGAGGAAATTGCTGTGATTACCGGAATAACTCAAAACTATGTCAGGGTAAAGATGAACCGTATTAAGAAAAAATTGAAGTTGTTAATGATTATAGAAGAATAGATGGATATAAAAGATTTGAAATCGGCGTGGAATACATATTCTTCAATGGAGCTGAGTAAACATCAGCTTGGAAAGGAGACTATCGGTGATTTGATGAAAACCCGGACCAAAACTGTGGTTGATCGGATTGATCGAAATATACAAATCGGGATTCTGATTTTGCTTGTGTATATCGCCTATGTAATCCTTGATGATGTTTACCTTTCTAAGTTGTTTTTAAAGAATCCTGTGGAATATCCGGAATGGCTAATTCCTATGGATGTATTTTCGAACCTTTTGATTGTATCAACTTACCTTATTTTTGTTTTCAGGTATTTTCGGGTAAAACGTAGTTTCTCGTCGGATAATGAACTTCATGGGTTATTGTCCGGAATCATTCAAACGTTGAAGACCTATCGTCGGATGTTTTACCTCGCTGTTATTATCTTGATGATAAATTTAATCGTAAGTTTTATCGCCGGAATCTGTCTTGGAATAAAACTCAAAGCAGAAGAACTAGGCGGAGGAGTGTCGCATTTACCTATGTCTAAAATATTTCTTATCTGCGGGATTGGTCTGGTTATTTTGGTTCCAATTGTGTTGCTAAGTTTCTTGTTGCTTCGATGGGGATTTAATAAGCTATATGGACGTTATCTGATCCGGTTGAACGAAACGCTTCTGGAATTGGAAGAAACTGATGAACCTGAAGTCGTGGAATAAATAAGAAGCGTTGTTGATTGCAAAGTGTTAAGTCGCTGATTGCTATGTTTATTCATCCAGATATAATTCTTTGAACCATTTTATGTGGCCGAATACAACAAACATTTTCCAGATATCTTTCTTTTGAATTACTCCTTTTTGAATCAATCGGTAACTGTCCAGAATGGGTCTGTAAATCAGGCAATAAACAAGTAGTGATGTTACCGGAAGACTTCCTGTTTGGTGCTCAAAAAACCAAACCAAAATGGAGATGGGAACTAACATCGCCCATAAATAATAATTGAACAGGTCTTTAGACATAACTACGCGGTGTTAAATTGTTTCAATCTTTGATTAGTGAAATTACTTCTTTTTATTGAAATAAAACCATGTTTAACTTGTGTTGTCTAGTGACGTGGTTATCTATCTGTAATGTTTTTTCTGTACGGTTTGTTAATTCATCGACTTGACTTTTAGGCTTTATCGAATAAACTAATTAATTGATTATCTTTGCGCAGATTTTTTAAAACCTTCATTCATAATTAAATGGCACATAAATCCGGATTTGTTAACATCATCGGAAATCCCAATGTAGGGAAATCGACCATCATGAACGTGCTGGTAGGTGAGCGTTTATCGATTATTACCTCGAAAATGCAGACCACCCGACATCGTATCAAAGGTATTGTTAATGGTGATGATTTTCAGATTGTTTATTCCGACACCCCGGGTATTCTGAAACCAAATTATAAGCTTCAGGAAACAATGATGAAGTTTGTCAACACTGCATTGATTGATGCAGATGTGATTTTATATGTGACGGATGTGGTTGAATCAGCAGGGAAAAATGAAGAATACGTCGACCGTATTAAAAGTTCGGAAGCGGCAGTTATTGTGCTGATTAATAAGGTTGACTTATCGAATCAGGAAAAGGTATTGGAACTATATAATTATTGGCGCGAAAAGTTACCTCTGGCCGATGTTTATGCTATTTCGGCTACTGAGAAATTTGGAGTTGCACAAATTTTCGATCGTATTTTAGAGCTGTTGCCCGAAGGACCTGCCTACTTTCCGAAAGATGAAATGACTGATCGAAATGAACGCTTCTTTGTAAGTGAGATCATTCGTGAAAAGATTCTGTTGAATTATGACAAAGAAGTTCCATATTCGGTGGAGGTAGAAGTTGAACAGTTTAAAGAAGAAGAAAAATTGTTGAACCTGATGTGTGTGATTCATGTTGCCCGGGATAGCCAGAAAGGTATTATCATCGGTCATCAGGGATTAGCTCTTAAAAGAGTTGGAACGGAAGCTCGTCTTGATATGGAAGAGTTTTTTCAGAAAAAAGTATTCCTTCAGCTCTTTGTAAAAGTGAACAAAGACTGGCGCGATAAAGATCGTTCGCTCGAAGGATTTGGTTACGATATGGAATAGTGTAGCTTCTCTCTCAATAGAGGATTTTGAGAGCTGAACGGGAATAAAAAGTATTAATGTTGAAAATAACCAAAAAGTCCCCCGTAGGGGGATTTCGGGGGCTGTAAAATGAGTAATATTATTGCAATTGTAGGACGGCCAAATGTTGGCAAATCAACCCTTTTCAATCGGTTTACGGAGTCAAGAAAAGCGATTGTTGACGAATCAGCTGGAGTGACACGCGATCGTCAGTATGGAAAAGGTGTTTGGAATGGGGTAGACTTTTCGGTAATTGATACCGGAGGATATGCCGTTAATTCAGAAGATATTTTTGAGGGCGAAATCCGCAAACAGGTAATGTTGGCTATTGAAGAGGCTGATGTAATCTTGTTTGTAGTTGATGTGGAAAACGGAGTTACCGATATGGACGAAGAAGTGGCTACCGTGTTACGTCGTTCAAAGAAACAGGTATTTATTGCGGTTAATAAAGTCGATAATAATTCACGAATCATTGATTCTCACGAGTTCTATTCTTTGGGATTGGGCGAAATTTATTGCATTTCGTCGATGACCGGTAGCGGAACTGGCGAGTTACTTGATGCTATTGTGAAAGCTTTCCCCGAGGATGTCCCTTCTGAAATGGATGAAAATGTTCCGCGATTCGCCATTATTGGTCGCCCAAATGTAGGAAAGTCATCATTTATCAACGCGTTGACTGGTGAAGGTCGTAATATCGTTACTGAAATTGCCGGAACTACCCGAGATGCGATTCATACCCGATATAATAAATTCGGTCACGATTTTTATTTGGTTGATACTGCCGGATTGCGTAAGCGTACCAAGGTAAAAGAAGATGTTGAATTCTATTCGACGATGCGTTCGATTCGTACCATTGAAGATTCAGATGTTTGTATCCTGATTCTGGATGCTACCCGAAGTATGGAAGCTCAGGATGTGTCGATCTTTCATTTGATCGAACGAAATAAGAAAGGGGTTGTAATTCTGGTTAATAAATGGGATTTGGTCGAAAAGGATAATTCAAGTACCAATGAATATACCAAGCAGATTAAAGAGAAAATTGCTCCTTTTGTTGATGTGCCAATTCTTTTTATTTCAGCTCTTACCAAGCAACGTATCCTGAAAGCTCTGGAAACAGCAGTCGAAGTTTATGCCAACCGAAGCAAGAAAGTTAAGACTTCAGAATTGAACGAAGTTATGCTTAAAGCTATTGAAGCTTATCCGCCACCATCGATTAAGGGTAAATATGTCAAAATTAAATATGTGACTCAATTGCCAAGCCAGACTCCAAGTTTCGCATTCTTTGCCAATTTGCCTCAGTATGTCAAGGAAGCTTATCGCCGTTATTTGGAGAATAAGGTTCGGGAGAATTTTAATTTTCCGGGAGTCCCTATTCAAATTTATATTCGTAAAAAATAGGCTAATCGTATTCTAAAATAGAAACCCCGAAATAAATTCGTTCATTTGAGTTTATTTCGGGGTTTTCCTTTATAGTCAATCAGTTCTGCGACAGTAAGGCAATCTTTTCTGGTTTGCCCAGGATGTAAATGATGTCTTCCGATTCGAAAATAAATCCGGAGCCGGGATTCTCAATGATCTCGTTTCCTCGTTTTACTGCGACAACCGTAAGTCCGTATTGTTTTCGTAGATGAATATTTTTTAGCGAATTCTGAGGAAATAGTTGATATTCACTGGCTTTTAATGCTACAATTTCAATGTTTGGAATCTCGTCGGTTAATACCAGCGTGTTGCTTTCTTCTTTTTCCTTGAATATTCCATAGTTATCATCCCGAATACATGATATGGCTGCTTCAATTTCGCTCTTTGGGATCAAAAGCTTTTTCAAAATTCGTTCGTAGAGTTCGATTGCTGTTTCAAATTCCTCAGGAATTACCTGATCTGCACCCATTTTGTACAAATCTTCGATGTCGGAGACGTGTTTCGAACGCACAATGATGTAGACCGATTTATTCAGTTTCCTGACCTTTTCTATGACTCCAAGTGCCGTGATTGCATCGCCAATGCTGATTACCACAATTTTGGATGTTTCGGTATGCGCTTTTCGAAGGATTGGTTCATTCATTGCGTCGCCATAAATAACCTTTTCGCCTTTTAGTTGTCGGGCTCGTGCAGAGGCTGGGTCGAAAACGATTGAGACATAGGGCAACTTCATTTTGTTGGCCATTCGCGAAAGATTAAGCGACCGCGAATCTTTTCCAATCAGAACAATATGGTTTTGCATTTTGGCTATCTCTATCTCCTGAAGGGGAAATAATCCTTTAATCAGTAGTGGAGGTATGGGAAGCTTCAATAACAGATTTGCCGTTGGCTTGGCAATCATGATAAGAAAGGGAGAGATGGCCATTGAAACGATGGTAACTGCCAGGAAAAGCTGATAAAAGAAATTGGTCAGGATATGATAGTCCTGGCCGGTCTTGGCCAGAATAAATGAGAATTCACCAATTTGGGCCATGGCTAACCCGATGACAACTGTTCCCCGAAAGGTATGCCCAAGGATAAACGCGGTTCCTCCGGCAACAAAGGTTTTTATTGCAATAACCAGAAGTACGGTTATCAGGACTAAAACAATGTTCTCGGTAATAAAGCTTAAGTCGAGAAGCATTCCAATGGAGACAAAGAAAAAGCTTGTGAAGGTGTCTTTAAAGGGAATTAGATGACTATAGGCATCGTTACTGTATTCCGATCGGGAAATCATCAGGCCTCCCAGGAATGCTCCAAAAGCCAGCGACATTCCCATTGCTGAAGTTAGCATTGATACTGCCAGACAAATCAACAGAATACTCATGAGAAAAAGTTCCTGGTTTTTTGTCAGGGCTATTAAATGCAAAACACGGGGCATAATCCATCGGTTTCCTACCAGAACCATGGTGATGATGAAAATTGTTTTCAGACCCAGAAGCAATAGTTTTGACCCGGTGTCAGTTGTCTCGCCTCCTAACATTGGGGTTAATAAGATGAGCGGGATTAGAATAATGTCCTGAAAAATAAGGATGCCAACAACGGTTCGGCCATAGTTTGACGTAAGTTCTCCTCGTTCTTGCAAGATTTTTAATACCAGTGCGGTAGAGCTTAGCGCAGTTAAAAAACCAATAAATAATGCCGATCCCCAGCTCATGTTGTACAGGTGAGCGACCAGCATGGTAAGTCCGGCGGTAAAGATTAGTTGTACGAAACCACCCAGGAAAACGATGTTTCTGATTTTGATCAGATGGTTGAGTGAAAATTCGAGTCCAATGGTAAACATTAGCAGAATAACACCAATCTCGGCCATAAATTCGATCTCATGGGGAGAGTGAATTATCCCAAGAAGTGAAGGGCCTGCAACAATTCCAGTAAGCAGATATCCGATAATTGTCGGGATCTTTATTTTTGTGAACAGGTAGTTTACGGCTGTTGCAAAAGCAAAAATAATGAGTATATCTGTTAGTATTGTCAGTTCCATGATTGCAATTTAGTACAAAAAAGCTAATTGAACGGCGATGTAGAATAGTAATTTTGTTTTTTAATTTTGTGCGTTGCTTAACCGAAAATAAAGATACAAATGGTAATAGGGATTTTGATCTTGGGAATAGTGGCCGGAGTATTATCAGGCTTGTTTGGAATTGGCGGAGGTATTATCATGGTTCCTACACTAATTGCGGTTTTTGGCATGGAAATGTTGAACGCCAATGCAACATCGTTAGCCGCGATGCTATTGCCTGTCGGGGTGCTTGGGGTTATCACTTATTATAAGTCGGGATATGTGAATGTCCGGAATGCGTTGTGGATCTCTGCCGGTTTGCTTATTGGATCATTCTTTGGCGCGGAGCTGGCTGTAGCGGTGGATGTAAAGATTCTTTCAAAGTTATATGCTGTCTTACTGTTGTATGTGGCAGTTGGTTACCTTGATATCCCGGCATTATTTAAACGGAAAAACAGTGTGATTGCAGAGTCGGTTCCTGTTGATAAAGATAAGCATTATGCAGCGTGGCTTTTTATTATTACGGGTATTGCCGCTGGTGTTATCGCTGGCTTGTTTGGAAAGGGTGGTGGATTGGTGATTGTCCCAATCCTGATTCGTTTTTTTAGATATAATACCAAGGCTGCAACTGCAACTTCGCTTACAGCACTTCAGTTGCCGGTAGGTTTACCTAGTGTAATTGTTTATGCTGAAGCCGGATATCTGAATTGGTTATATGCTGGGTTGATGGCTTTGGGAATTGTTGTGGGGGTATTTTTTGGAACAAAACTGGCAATTCGCTTACCTTCGGCAATGTTTAAAAAGGTATATGCATTTTTCCTGCTTGGAGTGGCGGTTTATATGATGATGAAGTATCTTTAGCTGCCGCGAAAATGAGTCTAAAATAACAGTTGGTCCGGTTTTAGTTGTTTTTAGGCCAGAGGTAAAATGAAGAAAAAGGTCGATCCTTCACCTGGAATATTTTTGCTTTCAATTCCAACTTCCCCATTTTGTTTTTCAATGATGCGCTTAACGATGGAGAGTCCGAGTCCGTGTCCCTGAGCCCTGAGTGTATCCAATCGGGTGAATTTATTGAATATAAGGGTAATTTCCTGACTGCTAAGTCCTTTGCCATTGTCATGAATCCAGTATTTTGCTCGTCCATCAGGTAATATGGTGCTCCCCAGTTCAATCTCCGGAGGTGTACCACCATACTTTATGGCATTGCTGATGTAGTTAATCCATACTTCTTCCAGCCATGATTCGTGCCCTAATACGATTGGCCATTGTTCCGGGATTTTAAGTTGGGCATTTTTGCTGACAATCATATCCTGAATCCGGTTGATTGATTCCTGAACGACCAGTTGCATATTAACCGGAACTGGCTGTATTTCCTGTTGCCTGACAGAAGCCAGAGTCAGCAATTCCTGTGTAATATGGATGGTTTTGTTGCTTGCCAGGTTGATCATTTCGTTAATCTCCAGAAGTTCTTCTTTTGACATGTCGTTAACCCCGCTCTTGATTAGATTACTGGCCGAAACAATGGCTCCCAGCATGTTTTGCAAATCGTGTGCAACGGTATGTGAAAAAGCATCCAAATCGCCGATCAATTTTTCTTTCTCCTGAATTTCGTCGGTCAATTGAATATTCGCTTCTTTTATTTCTTCTTCAGCAAGAAAGTGACGCGTAACGTCTTTTAAGATGATTAGCAGTCCGGTTGATTCTTTCTTCTGGTCAAATAAGGTTACCGTTTGCAGATCAAAATGACGACATTCTCCATTTATAATCAACGAGATTTCAGTCTGGTATTCACTATTGGAAATAACCATTTCAATGAGTTCTTTCCTTTGTGGAATAATTGCTTCTAGTTGTTGTCCGATTAGTTCCTTTTTATTGTCAATGATCAGGTCGCGAAATGCCTGATTGTAATCGGCTATCCGCAGTGATTTATTAACGATAAGTATGGCATCCGGAATAATTTCCATCAATTTGTTTCGGGCAAAAGGAACCAAATCAAACATGTTGAATTGTGAAATATTTATGGCTACAAGAATTCCGGTAAGTAAAAAGGAGAATGGAGTCCAGTCGAAACCCGGTACTGGGTTGATGTGGAAAACGTAAATGAGGTTTCCGAGCATCGGCAAAAAGGACGAGAAGAACAACAGGTACATCTGTCGTTTGTAATGATTTGATAGTCGAACGCAAAACATTCCGATGTTGAATATGCCTCCAATCAAGGTGATGTACGAGAATGTGAAAAATAACCAGAAGAATGGTCCGTAAGTGTAGTTAGTTGTCTGTGCTTCAGTATTAATCGAGTAGCTTATCCAGTGAAGATGGTGGATGTCGTTTGTGAAAGGCGAAAGGATAAAAAGTGTTGCGATGGAGTACATCACAATGATAAACTTCTTTTTTAATAACCTGAATTGAGAAGAAAACTCCAACGAAAAGAAGAAGAAAGAAACCGAGCAATACACGATGCCAAAGTATGAAAACTTGGACCACATGATTTTTGTTTCAAGCTCTGTGGAGGCATATTCAAATGCATATGTAAAAGCCCATATTGATGTTGCAATTTGCCAGATTTGCCAGAACCTTACTCCGGGAGTCTCTTTGTAACGTTGAAGAAAAAAAAAGGTAATAATGCCAAGCAATCCACCAGTAAGTAAAAGTATAAAGAGTGGAGAAATGTTGAAATTCGCTACATTGAGTTCTAAGTTATTCATGATAACAATATATCGTCAAAGATCATTTTATACCAAGCAATGGGTGAAAATAAGAATTTCTATCGGATATTATTCCCGGAATAATCAATTAATTGCTCACCAGATGTTCGATCAGTATTTTGGATCCAATTCCAATCAATATTAATCCGCCCAAAATTTCGGCGTAACGGTTGATTTTGGGTCCGGTTTTTTTTCCTACAAGGATTCCTAACATTGAGGCGGTGAAGGTTACTGCCCCGATTATAAAAACTGCCAGAAAAATTTTATCCAGAAAAGTTGCAAAGCTAAAACCTACAGCCAGAGCATCGATGCTGGTTGCTATAGAAAGAAGCAGTATGACTTTAAGGTGTAGTGGGTTCTTAATTTCCCGTTCCTCGGAGTTGATGAAACTTTCAATGATCATTTTTCCTCCAATCAGGCTTAATAAACCAAAAGCAATCCAATGGTCAACGGGTTCGATAAACGATTTGATGCTGTTGCCTACTAGCCATCCGATTAATGGCATAAAAGCCTGAAAGAGTGCCAGAAATATGGCGATTTTTGTGGCCTGAAAAAAACGAATGTGAGGAAGGTTTAGTCCACTGCAAACCGAGACTGCAAATGAGTCGAACGATAAACCTATAGCAAGTAGAATAATTGTAAGAAAGTCCATCCGCGTTGAATTGATGGGCGAATTTATAAAAAAATGGGTTCAGAACTAATCAGATCCTTTCCAGAATGAATTGAATGGTCTTGCTACGGAGCGATATCATCTGTTTTAGAAGCGTTTTGTTTCGAAAGAATAATGTGAAATTTTGTCCAACTCTACGGTAAAAGGCGAACAGATTGAATGCTATCTTTCCCGCAATTGGCATAAGGATTAGGCTTATCAGTGAAACACCTGACGATTGGGTTGTCTGATAAATAATGATGGTTTCAAGCAGGTAGATTGGTGGAAAAATGAGAAGTCCAATGGTGAAGTTGACCGAGCTAAGAAAGGTCTTGTTTTTTAGTTTGCGATGTAGAATGGCCCTTGGAATGTAAAAAGGGATTGCATTAAAACTAAATCCCAACAAAAATCCCGGCAGTGAAACGATTACCAGAGCTAGTTGGGTCAGGAATGCGATCAGGCTGTTTTTTTCGGAAGCTTCTACTTGGTGGTCGTTTAAATGATGTTTTTGGATTTCCCTGAAATAATGATTTGCAGAATCGATTAGTTTTGCAAAGCTCTCCGGTTTTTTACTTTCCAGCAGATATAGTTTATCCATCAACTCTTTTTCGGCAAAAAACTGTTGCAAAACCCTATCCTTACTAAATGAATTGCATTCAGGATAGGTCGATTTGCAAAGCTCTCCGATCAATTCATAGGTGTTGTAATGAGTTTCGCTGTCAATTTGTACAATCATTCCGCGAAGTCGGTTGTAAATCTCGTCGCGAAGACTAAGCATCGCTTTTTGTGGGTTCTGTTCGTATTCGTTTTGGTACTGATCAACAAGTATTGGCTCTCCGTATTGTATGACCAGTGTTCGGTTGAAATCCCAATAGTGACTGTAATATATTCCTACGGGTATAATCTGTAGATTGAGCTTGAAATTATTCGTTGCTTCCACTTCGAGGGCGATGCGTGGAATCGCTTTTTTATGCGGAAGCATTTGCCGCCTTCCGGAATGCGAGGCTTCGGGGAAAAGAGCAACACTTTGTTCCCTTTTGAGTAATTGAGAGACTTGTGCAAAAATTTGTTCGTTATTCGCCAGATTGTCTTTCCCGTCGCGAATACGGTATACCGGGAGTAGTTTTAGAAACTTGAGGATCGGTCGTGCTGTTTTCGACTTAAAAATATCGGCTCTAGCCAGCCATACCGATTGGTGCGGATTAGTGCAGACCACTGCCAGTGGATCCATTAGTGCATTCTGGTGATTGGGAGCGAATAAAATTGGTTTGTCATTCGGAATGTGATTCTTCCCGGTAACCACAACCCGTTTATGTGTTAACCAGAATGCAAACCGCACATAGGTTCGAAGCAGTTCATAAGCCTGCGATCGTTTGCTCACGTTGTTATTGGTTTTTTCGACCAGAACCAGGCAATACTTAAGCCACTGAGAATGTGCCATATTCCCCACCAGGCAGCAATGATGGCCATTCCGCCCAATTGCATTTCAGGAGGGAAGATCTTCGGATTAAACAAGAGTGCCAATGCCAGTCCTGAATTGTGAATTCCTGTTTCAATGGAAATCGTTCGTTGATCGGTAACTGATAGTTTATTGACTTTAGCAAATAAATAGCCGGTAAGCATAGCCAATCCGTTTTGTATTAGCACATAAAGAAATACCAGATGAACGAAACTTACAAACTGGGTGAGGTTTGCCGAAAGCATGGTAATGACCATGATGACGAAGAATATCAGCGAACCCCGGTTGATTGGTTTCTTAATTTTTTCGGTTAATGCCGGAAATTTTTTAGCGACCGTGAGTCCAATAATTACGGGGATTCCCAGCAATATGAACACCGTTTGGAACATTTGTGCTTTGTCGATTTCCAATGGGCGGAGCAGACCGGAAGCTTCGTGTGCATTGTAAAAGTTAATGTATAGATTTCCCCAGAATGCGAAGTTGAACGGGGTGAAAAATACAGCAGCTAAGGTCGATATGCCGGTTAAACTAACCGCAAGAGCTACATTCCCGCGAGCCATCGAGCTGATGAAATTCGAGATATTTCCGCCGGGACATGCAGCAACCATAATCATTCCAAGGGCTATCGTTGGTGGGGGATTGAGTGCCAGTACAAGTAAAAAGGTAAATGCCGGCAATAAGAACGTTTGGCTAATGAATCCAACAATTGCCGGTTTAGGTTTTCGCAGTAGATCGGTGAAGTTTTCGGTTTTGATGCCGAGTGCAACTCCAAACATGATAAATGCAAGGGCAATATTTAAAAAAACAAGTCCGGACGTTGAAAAATTTAAATGGACTTGATCGAGTACTGCGAGTGATTCATTCATATATGGCTTCTGTTGATCGATGTTCTTAAGGTTGGCATCGCCCGCAAATGTAAGAAACTCTGAATAAAACAAAAGTTTTCATTCAGAGTTTCTTGAAAAAGATATCGGCTAATGGTTTATAAACCCATTAGTTGTATTATTTTTTTTGGAATATCGGTGTTCTCCATGATGCCGGTGAATTTCTCAGCTCCGGGACCATAGGCAAACACCGGAACCATTGTTGCTGTGTGACTTCCTGTAGGGAAAGCACCCTTTACCATTCCGGTTTTCATGTTTCCGTCGACAATTGCAAATCCACCGGTTTCATGATCGGCTGTAACTACAATGAGTGTTTCTCCATCTTTGGCTGCAAATTCGAGTGCTTTGCCAATGGAGCGATCAAAGTCGAGCATTTCGTTGACAATGTAGATGGTGTTATTCTGGTGACCACCCCAATCGATTTCAGAACCTTCGACCATGATGAAAAATCCTTTTTTATTCTGACCTAGAATATTCAAGGCTGTTTGTGTCGAGAGCGGAAGATCCATTTTTCGCTTTGGGTAGGGATCGTTGTGCTCGTCAGCAGTTAATCCTGCCAGTTTCCCCGATTTAACCTTGGCAATTTCGTCCATGTCGCGTAAAACCAAGTATCCTCTTTGTTTTAATTCGCTGGTAAGATCTCGTTGGTCTTTGCGTTGTGCAAAATGTTTATATCCGCCACCAATAAATACATCAATGTCCGTTTTTAGAAAATCGGAAGCAATTTCTTCGTAGGTCGCCCGGCTATTGCGATGAGCAATGTATGATGCCGGTGTTGCATGGGTAATTGAAGAGGTAGAAACCAGCCCGGTAGCCAATCCTTTATCTTCAGCCATTTCCAATACTGTTTTAATGGCAATGGTATCCGTGTTTACGCCAATAGCTCCGTTGTATGTTTTTTGTCCGGTTGAAAGTGCCGTACCTCCGGCAGCAGAGTCGGTAATGTATTTATTTGATGACTGGGTTTTTGAAAACCCTGTGTATTTAAAGTTTTCCAGAAACAGATGTCCTCCGTTGGCCGTTAATCCGGCAAAAACGTGAGCTACACCCATTCCGTCGCCAATCATCATGATCACATTTTTGGGTTTTTTACTCTTGAATTTTTGGGTGAAGGTCTTTACTTCGTATGGTTTACCTCCGGTGTAAATCTTGACAGAGTCGGATTTTGAAATGGTTTTGTAGTTCTCCTGACTGAATAGCTGGAGAGAGCTAACGAGTAATAGGGCAATAAATAATAGTTTTGATCGCATGAGATTTGTGTTTTATTGGGTTGTGGTTTAGGGTCGTGCTAGTATAAATATTTAGAGACTATTTAAATTTATATTGAACCCACTTCTGGGGTTCTCAAACCTGCTGGTTTCTTTGCCTCCGGTTTCACCGGAGATTATTCATATTCAAGCCCTTCGGACTTGTGCTTATTGAAAACCCAGAATGGGTTTAATCTGAATAACTGATGGTGTTAACCCACTTGAAATGAATGATATAACATCACAACTCAGAAAGAGTTGAATTTTATTAAACATTGAAGAAATCAAATTTAAACAGTCTCTTCGTATTGTTGGCAAATATAATTGATTTTACTCTGCATGGTACACGTAAGATTCTTCGTGTCATTCATGACGCTTAATGACAATTGACGGTGCAATTAACCTTAAGTTTAATCTCAAATACGATAAAAATATTTTCCATGGGGCGATGCCTGGGGACTGTGCCGGATAATCTACAGTGAAAGAGAAAAACAGTTTTGCTATTTAGAATTAAATTGATTGATGGTTGAATTCCAGGGTGTTTGGTTCCTGTTATCGTAGGTTTTGTTTGAATATTAATTTATTTCTAAATTGAATACAATAACAGAGTTATACCCTAGACCTGTTTTGTTAAAGCACTATCTTACAGCCAAAATTAAACAAACTAAAATATGAGTAAAGCTAAACGATTGGACTTAGAAACAATCACAACATTGAATGCACAGGAATTACTTAACCTTCGTGGTGGGGTTAGTTCTACGAAAGGTTTAACGATTACAACCGTAAACTTTTCTACATACAAAAAACCTGGCGGCGGTGGAACTCCTGCTGGTGGAGATTGGAGATCACTTGGTGTGGTTAATGCATTCTATCCCGGCGAAGAAGGTGGAAATGGTTCGAAATAGCAGTTGCTAGTTAGATCAATTCTTTCAAAAGGCCAATCGTACATTAAAGCCGGTAATGTGCGATTGACCTTTTTTTATTGGTTGTTTTTAAGACCCAGGGATTTTGATATTTAGTATGAATCACTGGCTTTTGTTTTTTACTTCGCCAGTTTTTGTTCGTAATAGGCTTTAAAATCTTTCCAGTGGTAATAGGGGGCAATGTCGGTTTTAACCGGGATAGTGACTTCTTTTTCGCAGTGCAATATTTTAACCAGAATGTCTTTTGTTTGGTTGTTGCGGAAGAAAACCAGTTGCAGGTTTACTCCCATTGGACTAACCTTAAAATCGCTCCAAACCTGATACACTTTTTCCGGATCAGCTTCTCGTCCGTTCATTCCTTTAACATCCATCAGAGCCAGTAAAGGGATGATAAAAACATCGTGACCAAATCGGAGGTCGGCAGATACCTTGCCATTTTGGATGGCCTGATCAGCTCCCTCCAGTATATTTTTCAATAGTAGTTTGGCACTGTTTATGGCATCGGTACCATAAGCTGCTGAAGGTCCGCAGTAATAATACATCCGCAAGTTGATGGTTTGCCAGAGCGCGAAAAGTTCGTCGTTGGTAAAAACATCTGCCAGAGATACATTCAGGTAGTCGATATCCTGAAGGTCGGCGTTGATGGAATAGATGTTGGAAATGAAGGTGTATGGATCGCTAACCTGTTTCTTTGCATAGTCCGTATCGTTAAAAACTTTAGCGATGAAACGATTGCTGTCGAAATGTTTGTAGAAAAAACGGGTGTATTGAGCTGTAATAGAATCTTTCTCACTGGTTTTATTTTTATTCCGGTTGTTGAGATAGGTATTCCGGTCGTAAGCTTCCCGTTGAATTTCAATTTCAGGGTTTAATTCTTTTAGTCGCTCGTTATTGGCTGCCATGCTGATGATACAGCGTGGAACGGTGGTCGATCGGCTGTAGATAAAACATTTCCGGCCGTTTGCGGTGGAAAAAACTTCGGGGAAGCTGCGAAACATGCGTTCTGCAATTTCCTTGTGTTCGCGGACTCCACGTGGCGATAAAGCTCCGTAACGTGCTTCGGCATCTTTAGCAATAACTTGTATCCGCGTGTAAAGCGATTCTCCAAATTCAGTTAATTTTTTATTCTGGTGAGCCTCTTTTAAAATCGTGTTCGGAATGGTGTAGTAGCTTTCCGGATCGAGCCAGCGTGAACCGTGACGGCCGTAATGACTAATGTAGAACGGTTGATATCCCTTAGGAGCTGGGGTTCCCGGGGTGGGAGTGTAACTGTACGACTTATAAATACCACCGGCTTGAGTAATGTCTTTGAATACTTCTTCTTTGGTTGTTTGTGCCTGACTTAATGCTGATATCAGCAGAAGTAAACTGAAAATAAATAGATTTAATCGTTTCACTGATGTTGATTTAGGTTGTGTAATGTGCTTAGCAACAATTGCTCACGGAGTATTTTTTCAGGAGTCCAAAGTTAGATTAAAAAATAAGATCCCAAAAGATTCCAGTGTTGCGTTAACGATCTTTTTACGTAGCGTTATGCCGGCATCCCTTAAACTGGGTGAGACCCCGAAATAAATTCGGGGTTGCTGGAACCTGTCAAAATCAAGTTAATGCACACTCGTTGCTTCGGTGTTGCGTATCGTTTTAGATATTTCCATTTTACTTAAATTTTTGTTTGGTAAGTGATCTGTTTGTTGAAATGCTGTTTATATTTGTTTATGCTTTGAATTGTTCTTGATTTTCACATGTTTCGGCATGTTATTTGTTTGCCGGATAACAACTTAAAAAGACTTTGTTATGAAACGGAAATTACTTTTGCTGACACTACTGGTGATTTTGGGAGTAAATTTTGTTGGAGCTCAAACGGAATCTGATGGATTTTCGTTGCTTATCCGGAAAGATTATGCAGGAGCAAAAAAGGTTTTTCAAAGTTTGTTAAAGGCAAAACCCGAAAATGCTACTGCGCTGTTTGGTCTGGGAGAATATTATTATTATACCGGGAAGATGGACTCAGCAAAGGTTTATTACACCAAAGGCATTAGTGAATCGTCTTCGTATGCTGCCAACTACGCAGGTTTAGGGAAAATAAGTATGCTTTCAGCTTCTGCGGAGGCCGATGCTTACTTTAAAGATGCCGTAAAGAAATCGAAGAAGGATGCCACTGCTTTGATTTGTATGGCCCGGTATTACTACGAACATCTTCCGAAGAAACTTGATGAGGCCAGGCGTTATGTGGAAATGGCAATTTCGATCGATACCCGGAATTCGACTGCTTACTTTTTAAAAGGATTAATTGAACTGGATAATAACAATGCCAGTGCAGCTTCGCTACAGTTTGACCAGGTTATTTATTTCGATGGAAATAATATGGATGCCTATATTTTTCAATCGAGGATTATGTCCGGAGCACGAAATATGGGACAGGCGGTTGATTATCTGAAACGGGCTTTATCTGTTAATCCTTCGTATTGGCTTATTTATAAGGAACTGGGTGAACTGTATTACGATAATCAGAAGTATGCCGATGCAATTACCAACTTTGAAATCTATTTTAAGAATGCCCCTCAGGAAAAGGACCTGACGCATTATGCTTATAGTTTGTTCTTTAATAACCAGTTCGACAAGGCTCGCTCGGTTCTTGATGCCTTAATTGCCCAAAACCCCAATGATTATGTGTTGATGCGTTTGCAGGGATATATTTGCTATGAGACCAAAGATTACGAAAAAGGAAAGAGCATCATGGAGCGTTTATTTGCATTGGTACCAAAGGATAAAGTTCTTTCTGATGACTATTCGTATTATGGAAAGATGTTGAGTGTTGCAGGAAATGATTCGTTGGCTGTTGAAAATTATATGTTGGCATTGAAAATTGATTCAACCCAATCGACGGTTTATGAAGAGTTAATGAAATCGTGTAAACGCTTGAAACGCCTTGATGATGCAATTGCTTATGGAACCAAAGGAATCAGGAATAAACTGAATATCGCAGCCAGCGACTATTATAATCTTGGGGGATTGTATTACATGACGGCAGCTAATCTGGATGTAAAAACCGATTCGGTAAAACGGTTGGGATATCTGACTGTTGCTGATTCACTGTTTACGAAAGTTGTTCGGATGTCACCGGATTCTCATCTGGGGGTAATCATGAGGGCTCGTGTTAATGCGCGTATCGACCGTGATGCCACTCTGGCACTGGCTAAGCCATTTTATGAACGAACCCTGGAGATTGTTAAAGATCCGGTAAAATATAAGAACGATGTTTGTGAGGCCTACGATTACCTGGGGTCTTATTATTACCTGAAAGACGATATCGCAAATTCTTTGGAATACTGGAAAAAGCTGCTGGAGATCGATCCAACAAATGCCAAAGCTCTGGGGGTGATTAATTCTCAGGATAAAAAATAGGAAACTTTTTTGCTATCTTTTTGCATTTTGATTCCATTCGTCGCGGTCGAAAGCTTCGTTGATGGCATAGTCGATGCGGTTTTCTCCCAAATGGTCACGGAGAATGTTTAACGAGCGAAAGTTGATAATGATCTGTTCTGCTTTTTGATAACTGAGGTGCGCGATACGGGAATATTTGCTGACGGAAATGGTGCCGTTTGTTTCGAGGTAGTCGAGTAGGATTCGTTCTGCATCAGAGTAGTTGATCAGGATACCTGTTTTACTTTTTTGCCGTTTCCATACTTCAATCATGATTTTGTTTGCCAGCCGGTTTTCATCATCCTTGCGAAAATAGGCCCACCATTTACCATCGTCGTCTTTTGCAAAGTGTGGTTTGTCTGCGCTAGGTTCAACGATTACTTCCAGTACCGTTTTCCCATCAACCAAATGCTGACTGGTGGTGAAATCAATGGGTGGTCTGGAGTAGAGCTTTGCTGCCGATTCGACCATGTAATACTCTTCTTCGGAGCGAACGCCGGCAATCCGTCCATTGTCTTTAACCCCGATTAGCAGTCGTCCTCCATCGGTATTGGCAAATGCCACCAGCGATCGTGCAATTTTGCGGGAGTCGCTGATGCAAAACTTAAAATCCTGTGTCTGGTGCTCTCCTTGTTGGATAAGCTTGGTTATATAGTTGCTCACGGGGGAAAAGGCAAAAGTTATAAGTCAAAAGTAAAAAGGCAAAAGGATGGTTAGACATCGATTCCAAGGAATATTCGGGCCAGATAACCTAGTCCAAAAGAGACTAATCCAACAAAGGTACTTAGAATGACCATTTCGATAAACCTTTTTCGGAAGGGTTGGTCGTTGGCCACCGAAGTGTAATAGGTGAACAGAAAAACAATCAGGATTGAATCCAGAAGAGCCACCAGAAGAGCTATGTATACGGAAGTGAAAATCAGGTATGGAGCCACCAGAAAAATCACGGCAATCACATAGGCGATGCCGGTGAAAATCGCAGATTTAATGGCCAGCTCATCCTTGCCTTCTGCCCGGTTCGATAAATATTCCGACGAAGCCATTGATAATGCTCCGGCAATTCCGGCGATAATTCCAGATAAAGCAACCAGTTTGGTATTCTGAAGGGCAAAAGTTAACCCGGCCAGAGTCCCTAAAATCTCAACCAGAGCATCGTTTAATCCAAGAACAATCGATCCCATGTATTTCAGATGTTCTTCTTCAATTAAGCCCAGTAATTCCTGTTCGTGTTGGTTTTCATCTTCCGAAACGATTAATGCTTCAGGAACTTCGGTGGCAATAAGGGCATAGTTTATTTGGGCTTTTTCTTCGCCTTTCTCCATTAATTTAAGACCAAATGTCAGGCCGAAAATTTTCGATATCCAGTAATATTTATTGATTTCCCACTGACTGGGCGCAACTTCTTTGTTGGTATAGGCTTCCCATATTTTATAGTGCTTCAGTTCATCGACCGCTATACGTGTCAACACTTTTTGATTTTCCGGGTCTTTGGTCTGTTTGGCCAGTCGGCTGTAGATGTGGTACTCCGTTATTTCTTCACGCTGTGCCTGAATTAACTGTTGGCGTACTTCGGGCGATAGTGGTTTCTTGATCATGAAGTTTACTGTTTATGTTGCGGGTTTCGTGTTCCGTGTTGTGGGTTAACTCGTAACCCGAATCCCGCAACTCGTTTTATTTCATCCATTCATACATCCGGTAATGTTCTGCGGTCATTCCAAGATGTTCGTAAACGCCTTGAGCTGAAATATTGGTCAGGTCGGCATATAAACGAATTCCATGTAAATCGGCTGATGACAAAACCAGAGCCTGAATGTGTTTGTATAATTTGCTGAAAATTCCTTTGCTCCGGAATTCAGGAAGAACATATACCGATTGAACCCAAAGAACGGTTCCGTTTCTCCAGTCGCTCCATTCGAAGGTGGTAAGCAGTGAACCAACGACCATATCTTCCGATTCGGCTACGTAATAGATCCCTTTTGACGAATCAGCAAAAACCGCGGCAACCCCTTTTTCAACGGTTGGCTGGTGAAGTTGTAACTGTTCTGTTTCCATGGCCATAGCCAACTGAAAATTAACAATGCTTGCTGCATCAGATTCTTTTGCTTGTCGGATAATCATTGCGGTATGTTTTTGGTGGAAGCAAAAATAAGAAAACTGAGTCAATATAGTGCTTCGGATGCTTTTTCATTTGTTTGACAGATGGAACACGAAAACAAGGATCATGTTCACCAGATCGATGGCTTTTTTGTATTTTGTGCCGCAAAATAAGGATTATGGTTAAGATTGTGGTGGCCTCACGGAATCCGGTAAAAATGGATGCAGTTCGCGAAGGTTTGTCGGCGTTTATTCCCGGCGATATTCAATTAACTGGTGTTGCGGTGGATAGTGAAGTGTCGGATCAGCCGATGAGCAACGACGAAACACTTACCGGAGCTTTGAACCGGGTAAAAAATGCCAGACTATTGTTGTCCGGAGCCGATTATTATGTAGGATTGGAAGGCGGAGTAGAAGAAACTTCGTCCGGATTGATGGCTTTTGCCTGGATGGTAATTGATAATGGGCAGAAAGTGGGACAGGCGAGAACGGCTGCTTTTTTCCTTCCTCCCGAAGTGGCTAAACTGGTTCATGAGGGTATGGAGCTTGGCGATGCCGACGATCGGGTTTTTGCTAAAACGAATTCGAAACAGCAAAATGGGGCTGTCGGATTACTTACCAATGATGCGATTACCAGAAAGTCGCTCTATATTCCGGCCGTTCAAATGGCTTTCATTCCGTTTTTGAATCCCGAACTGTATCCGTAGAATGTTGCGGGATGCGGAGTGCGGTTGGAAATTGGATATTGTTTATTCGATATTGGAAATTGTAGTCGTAAAACGTTACGGGTTGCGGGGGCGATGCTGTATATTTTGATCGGATGACTCGGGTTCATCCGATCAATAAGAGTCGGGGAAATATTCGTTGCCTTTGGCTGGTAACTGTTTTGTCTTAAATCTCGAGACTTAATTTAAGATGTCCGCCAAGCCCCTCGCGAATTATTCTCATAAGTGTCGAAAGCCTGATGTCACTCGCATTGTTTTCGATTCTTGAAATGTAGTTTTTGGTTGTTCCACATCGAAGCGCAAGTTCTTTCTGCGTCAGATTCTGTTGTTTCCTTGCTTCTTGAATAAGTATTCCGATTTTAAAATTTTCAAATCCTTCTTCGTACAGGTCTCTTGATGGTGTGTCTAATTTCCCGTATTTCTGATCTAGGTGATCGTCCCAGGAAACCAGGTTATTTTCTTGATTTGTCTTCATAATATTTCTGTTTTAAACGTTCTGCCTTCTCTATTTCATTTTTCGGTGTCTTCTGTGTTTTTTTCTGAAAACCGTTAAGCAGGATTACCAGATTTCCTTCGTCGAAGAAACATAAAATCCGAAATATGTCGCTGCCTACTTTTATTCTGATCTCAAAAAGGCCATCGGTTCCTTCAAGGTATTTGAAGAATTTATCTGGAATCATTTTTAATGATCTGACTAAACCGATTGTCCAATCTATTTTATTTTGAACTTCAGGTTTTTGCGAATAATAGAAGTTCCAAAATTCATTTCCATAAACATATGTTCTCCTCATGGATTTCTTGATTACGAGACAAAGTTACCTGTTTGGGTAACAATATCCAAATTTCAAACAAAATTTTCTAAAACGTATCCGTAAAACGTTACGGGTTGCAGGTTTTAGGGATGATGCGATATTTTGATCGGATGACTCGGGTTCATCCGATCAATAAGAACCGGGGAGCTATTCGTTGCCGTCAGCTGGTAACTCAATATGGGTTTTGATGTTTGTGTTAATGATCCTTTGAGGGAGCGTCATGCCGAACTTCTTGTCAGCTCGCTTGTCTGGCGGGGTTTCGGCATCCCTTTACTGGGTGAGACACCGAAATGAATTCGGAGTGACTAGAACTTGTCAAAGTCAAGTCACAAAAATGGATAAGCCGCGCAAAAACAACCAAAGTCTTGCCGGGCTATATTTACCTAGAACCTGGAGTGTTTTCTTACTGGTTTTGCAGCTCTTCCCAGTATTCAACAGCGCGGCGGGTGTGAGGAATAACGATGGTTCCGCCAACCAGATTGGCAACCGAAAAGATCTCAAAAACCTCGTCGGTAGTAACACCAAACTCGTGGCATTTCCCCAGATGGTATTTGATACAGTCGTCGCAACGCAGTACCATCGACGAAACCAATCCGAGCATTTCTTTGGTTTTGGTACTTAACGCGCCATCCTGATAGGTCAGCGTGTCGATACTGTAAATGCGTTTCATCACTTTGTTGTCGGCCGCCAAAATTTTCTCGTTCATTTTTTCGCGGTACTCGTTGAAATCGTTGATTAGCTTGCCCATCTGGATTTATGATTTGTTATTTATGATTTATTATTTGGGCTTTCTGTTGTTCCTTGGTTGAACTTACAAAGCCCTCTGTAAATCTTGAAGATTAGAATCCTGAATGACTACCGGAGCAAGACTTCTGATTATTCACCTCCGATGCTCCATCCTCTTTTTTATTCGAGACTCAAGACTCAAGATTCTAATCTTCAAGCTTCCTTTTTCAGTTTTCCACAGCCTCACCAATCAGCGTTGTTTGTGTGCATTTAAGAACTTTTACCTGGACATAGTCTCCTTTCTGAAAATCTTTCGCCGGGAAAACGATGACTTTGTTTTGTGAGGTGCGGCCAAACAATTCGGCTTTGCTTTTTTTGGACGTTCCTTCAACCAGAACTTCAAAGGTTTTGCCAATATCACGCTGGTTACTTTCGAGCGACAAGCGGTTGTGCAACTGAATAATCTCATCGAGTCGGCGTAGTTTTTCTTCTTCCGGAACATCATCGGGTAGATGCTCATGGGCATAGGTTCCCGGACGTTCGGAGTATTTAAACATGAAAGCCATGTCGAATTTAACTTCCTCCATCAGCGACAGTGTTTCCTGATGATCTTCAAGTGTCTCGGTGCAGAAACCACAAAATACATCGGTGCTAAGTCCGCAGTCGGGTAGTATTTCGCGGATAGCCCGGATTCGATCCATATACCATTCACGGTCGTATTTGCGATTCATGAGTTTCAGAATGCGAGAACTTCCCGATTGCAGCGGCAGGTGAATGTGACGGCAAAGGTTTGGGTATTTGGCAATCACTTTCAGCACTTTGTCCGACATGTCTTTGGGATGCGAGGTAGTAAAACGAATGCGCACCAACGGATCCACTTCAGCAACCATTTCGAGCAAATCCCAGAATCGTACAGGTTTGCGTTCACCTTCGGGCAACCAGTTGAAAGAATTGACGTTTTGTCCGAGCAGGGTTACTTCGCGGTAGCCTTTCTGAGCCAGGTCTTTTACTTCATTTACAATGTCCTGAGGATCGCGGCTGCGTTCGCGGCCACGGGTGTAGGGAACAATACAATAGGTGCAGAAATTGTTGCATCCGCGGGTGATGCTTACAAATCCGGAAAGTGTTTTTTCACCAATCCGCACCGGTGTAATTTTATCGTAGGTTTCGTTTAACGACAATTCAACATTGATTGCTCCGGTTCCCCGTTGCGCTTTATCAATCAGAAATGGCAGGTCGCGGTAGGCATCCGGACCGGCAACCAGGTCAACCGATGGGTGAGCCAGCAGATCGTCGCCAATTCGTTCGGCCATACATCCCAGCACGCCAACAATCAGATTTTTTTTCTTTTTTCTCAGGCTTTTGAAATAATCGAGTCGTCCCCAGATGCGTTGTTCGGCATTGTCGCGTACCGAGCAGGTGTTGAGGAAGATAGCGTCAGCTTCATCCACTAAGGCCGTAGGTTCGTAATTTCGATCCTGAAGGATTGCTGCAACCACTTCGCTATCGGCGACATTCATCTGGCAGCCGTATGTTTCTATGAATAGTTTTTTCTTTTCCAATGTGTATCAGATTTTAAGGCTGCAAATTTCATTATTTTTCAGGAATAAGCAATAGAAAAAGATGTATCACAAAGTAATGCGAGGATTATCCTGACAGGCAACAACGAAGGATGATGTCTGGCATTGTCCGGTAACAGATATGAGCAACCCCTTGATGCAGCTAAGATTTTGGGTGTGGAATTGATGCTTCAAAAACAAAAATTTAACATTCAGAAAAAATATTAAAAAATGATAAGTATTATTCTTAATGCCTTAATGTTGTTCTACTTCATGGCAACTGATTGTTTGTTAGTTTTGTGTGCCGCGATTTGAATCGAAAATATCGGACGCTCTTTGGCTTTTTCGCTGAAAAGTTGTAGTATTAAAGTCTTATATTTGCACACTCAAAAACTGAAAGTATGAGGTATTTGTGTAGTTTCATTTTCTGTTTTGCACTCTTGAGCTCCGTTGGATTCGCTCAGAAAGATACAACAGTACTCAATGCTGTGGTGGGTCAAACCGCAAAAATGGATGAACTGCTTCAAAAACTACACCTCCGACAGGATTCCCGAATAACAGATTTACTTGTACGGCATTCTCAATATAATCAAAGGCATCCGGAATTTGAAGGATTTCGTCTTGAAATTTTCTTTAGTTCCGAGAGTAAAGCCCGTGAGCGTGCTGTAAAAACCAAGAACGAGTTTAACCTTATCTTTCCGGGAATAGCGAGTTATTTGACGTTTCAGACGCCAAATTTTAAAGTGCGTGTGGGTGATTTTCGGAGCAAAAGTGATGCCTTGAAAGTCAAGGCTCATATTGCATCGAAATATCCGAATGCTTTTATTGTAAAAGATATGATCAAATTTCCAGAACTATTTCCTGAAAACAAAGAAGAAAGCGAAGAACAATGAGTGAATTGATTAAGCATGAGTGTGGTGTGGCAATGATCCGGTTGCGTAAACCTCTTGAATATTACAAGGAAAAGTATGGCACCTGGCAATACGGTATCAATAAGCTGTATTTGCTGATGGAGAAGCAACATAACCGGGGACAGGATGGCGCTGGTATTGTGAATGTAAAAATGGAGTTGGAGCCGGGAACTGAATACATCATCCGTCATCGGTCGAATGGGCAAAACCCTATTCGGGAAATTTTTGGAAAAGTTGCCAAAAGTATCAAAAAGGCAGAGAAAAATATGCCTAAAGGTGCTGATTTAAAATGGGTTTATGAGAATGTGCCGTTTTCGGGCGAAGTCTATTTGGGGCATTTACGCTATGGTACATTTGGCCGAAACAGTATCGAATTTGTACATCCGGTTTTGCGCCAAAACAACTGGAAATCAAGAACACTTGCGTTGGCTGGTAATTTTAACCTGACCAATACTGATGAGCTTTTTCAGAAACTGATAGAGCTTGGACAACATCCCAAGGCTTATACCGATACCGTTACTATTCTGGAAAAAGTAGGTCATTTTCTTGAAGAAGAAAATCAATTGCATTTCCGCCAATATAAAAACGAAGGTTATTCCAATCGTGAAATTTCGCCGCTGATCGAGAAAAATCTGGATGTTCAGAAAGTTCTCGAAAATGCCAGTAAAGATTGGGATGGGGGATACACTATTGCCGGAATGTTCGGTCATGGTGATTCTTTTGTGATGCGTGATCCATGGGGAATTCGTCCTGCATTTTATTATTGCGATGATGAAATTGTAGTGGTGGCTTCTGAACGTCCGGTGATCCAAACCGTGATGAATGTGTCGGCAGACAGTGTCTTTGAAGTTAAACCGGGCGAAGCTCTGATTATAAAGAAAGATGGTTCGGTATCCAATAAAATGATTCGGGTACCTCATACCCGCCGTTCTTGTTCGTTCGAACGAATCTATTTCTCACGCGGTAGTGATAAAACGATTTATCAGGAACGTAAAATGTTGGGACGCCTACTGGCTCCGGCAATCCTGAAATCGGTTAATTATGATATTGAAAACACCGTATTTTCTTACATTCCGAATACGGCAGAAACAGCCTTTTATGGGCTTTCGCAAGGAATTCGGCAATATTGCGTCGATTGGAAAATTAAACAGCTAAAAGAGCGCAACGGCAGCATTACGAATGAAGAAATGGAAGCGGTATTGTCGGTTGAACCACGCGTGGAAAAATTGGCAATCAAGGATGTGAAAATGCGTACATTTATTGCTGATGATGCCAGTCGTGATGATTTAGTTGCCCATGTTTATGATGTGACCTATGGTATCATACAGGAAAATAAGGATACCCTGGTTATTATCGATGATTCGATTGTTCGTGGTACTACCTTGAAAAACAGCATTATAAAAATTCTTGATCGCTTAAATCCAAAGAAAATTATCGTGGTATCCTCAGCTCCTCAGATTCGTTATCCCGATTGTTATGGTATCGATATGGCTGTTTTGGATAAATTCATTGCATTTAATGCGGCTATTGAATTGTTGAAAGATACGAATCAGGGTCAGGTGATTGAAGATGTTTACAACAAATGCAAAGAGCAGCAAAACCTGCCGAAAGAAGAAATTGTCAACTACGTTAAAGAGATATATAAACCATTTAAGGCTGAAGAAATTTCTGCTAAAATAGCTGAATTACTTCGACCGGATGATTGTAAAGCAGAAGTGGAAATCATCTATCAGTCTGTCGAAAATCTGCATGTGGCTTGTCCAAATGATACTGGCGACTGGTATTTTACCGGTGACTATCCAACTCCGGGAGGAAACAAGGTGGTAAACACCTCGTTTATTAATTTCGTGGAAGGAACTGGCGGTAGGGCATATTAGCGTTAATAGATTCAGCTAAAGATTTTGGCTGACCTAGCGTTAAAATTGGTAAGAGGGATTTTGTCTTTAACGGATGAAATCCCTCTTATGCTTTTTGGTACTTTGGTTTTATGTAAGTTCTGCGATCTATTTATTGTCGTGTTTTTCACCCCAAGCCGGGGCTTCGGTTGTGAAAATCACAATTGTTTATCAATGAGCGAAGTCCACTTTAGTGGATTTAGGGGTAAACAAAAAGAGATACAGCATTATTTCATTCTTATTTCTGTAGCAGTCTTACAGTTCGAAATTAAATCCTCGGGTAAGCAGATCTTCATACTTTTTCTGGTCGAAACGATAGTACCAGGCTCCTTTGCGTGATGTTTGTTTTTCTTTTTCATCAAGCTTTTCCAGCAAGTCCATCAAGAGTAGTTTCTTTCGAAAATTGCGTTTGTCGAATGTTTTACTGTAGATTGCTTCGTAGAGTCCCTGAAGTTGAGGAAGCGTAAATTTGTCGGGCAGTAACTCGAATCCGATAGGTTGGGTACGCGCTCTGATCTGTAGTTTTCGTAAAGCCATGCTGATCATTGATGAATGGTCAAATATCAGTTGGGGAAGGGCATATATTGGCATCCAGATAGCGCCATAACTCTTTACCAGTTCCAGATCGGAAGCATTTATTCGGATGAGTGCAAAGTAAGCAATCGATACAATTCGATCTCCCGGATCACGATCTGGTTCTCCAAAGGCATAGAGTTGCTCCATATATACATCAGAAAGTCCGGTCAGTTGGTTTAGAATGCGTTTTGCTGCATTATTAACCGACTCATCGGACTTTAAAAAACCACCCATAAGCGACCATTCGCCTTTGGCTGGTTCAAATTTTCTTTTTAACAAAAGGACTTTAAGCTCGCGACCTTCTTCATCGTATCCAAAAATAATGGAGTCGAGAGCGATATGAAATTTTTCGTGTTCCTGATAGTATGCCATGCCTGGATTATTCAGGTAAAGGCCAATCCTTAGTTGCTTTATTCCGCAAATAAGTCTCAATATGCCGATCTTTCTTTGCTTCGTAAATATCTGAAATCGTGAGGATAATTCCGGTTTCTTCAACACCACCAAACTCATCGTTGATGACCGTTCCGAATGTTTTCATTGAAGGACTTAGATTCATATACGAATTGATCAGCGGAGGAATATTCTCACCAAATTCACGTACTTTCTGAGATAGGATCTTATAATCTTCTTTGTACGAACCTCCGTTGAACACTTTTTCCATGGCGGCTATATCTATGCCTAAATCCATCGGCTTGATGGGAGTTACCAGGTTTTCGGTGTCTCTGAAGTATTTCATGAAGAAATACATGATCAGGTTGCGTGCCTGAGTGTTAAAGTGGGTGTACATCGTTACTTTCCCAAAGAAATACTTCATTTCCGGATGATCAACGATTAAAGCCCCAAGTCCATCCCATAAGTTATCGAGGGCAAAAAGAGCTTTAGCTCCGGCTTTACTCGACTGGTAATGTGGTTGAACAAATGAGCGTCCCAATTCGAGGGTATATGGTAAGTATTCTTTGACAAATTTATCGGAGAAATTAAAGAGGTGAGTGGTTGCCAATTGAACGACTCCGTGTTCGTTGATCGGAAGTTTGTTGCACAATATATAGCGGTATCCTCCGATGATTTCTTTTGCTTGTGGATCCCAAACAATTAGTTGTTTGTAGGGGTCGTTGCATACATCAAATTCGTCAATGTCAAGATCTTCTCCGGTTCCACCTTTTGCATCCCGAAATGTAATTTCCCGAACCCGGCCAATCTCCCGCATTACATTTGGTGAATCCTGATGGGTAATTATATATATATCGTTGTCGCCTTTGTTCGTTTTCCTCATTAACTTATCCGGTGTCAATTCTGCCATTAATAGTTCTTTTGACACAGGTGCAATTATTTCCTTCATACTACATTTTTCTGATTTGATAGGGGTACAAAACTAGGAAAAATCTATAAGAATTGTTTTTTCGACTAATTATTAATTGGCTTTAGTGCTGATTTGGTAACTTATACACGGCATCCCGTACTTCAGTAGCCCATTGTTCGTGTGTTTTGCTCTTGTCGAAATGCATATAGGGAATGGGTTTCCCAAAGGTGATGGTGAATTTTTGATTTTTGTGTTTGAAGGTTTCGTCGGGTAAATAGAATGTTTCGACACTCCATTTTATTCCCAAAAACTTGCGGATGTTTGATAGATTGTAAAAGAAGTTTGAGTTTTGGCCGCTGACATGGATTGGAATAACATCGCGTTGGTATTCAACCGATTTTACGATAAAATGTTTTTTCCATGGAATATCCTGAACGATTCCCTTGATGCGGCGGGATGCCCATCCACTTGGGAAAATCAAAATTTGCTTGTCGGATGAGTATGCCTCATCAAGTTGTCGGATTACATCTTTATTGTGACCTCCGTATTTATTTAAAGGAATAAATATCGGCTTTAACTGAGGAATGTTCATTAGAACGTCGTTCACCAGCGTGACTGGTTCGCCAAAATGATCCTGGATTTGGCATAGTGTTAGCAATGCATCAAAACCGCCCAGCGGATGGTTCGATGCAAAAATATAACGTCCCGAAGTTGGAATATTCTCCAGCCCGTTTATTGTTTCCTGAACATTGAAGTGCTTTACCATACTGCGGGCAAACTCAACTCCACGCTCATTTCCATGGTTGGTTAGTATTTCGTTGATCTCGTCGACGTGAATAATTCGGTTGATATATCGGTAAATGAATCCGGGTAGCTTTTTGGCCAGTTTTGGATTCTTTTTCTGAAACATTTTCTTTATGTCGATGAGCTCAAACGACCTTTGATTTTCTGTGTCCATTGTTGGGTGTTTAATACAAGCCGAAAATATAAAATAAATGTAAACTGAGCATGTGGATTTTTTTTTGTGATTTGCTTATTTTGCGGATTCGTTTCGTTTAAATGGTTATTTCCGAATTGTCAGGTGAGTGGAAAGGAATCTCTAACCTTTTATTAACCTTTTTTTTTAGTAATTCTAGTAAATGCTAAAATGTTATACTTTAGTATTTTGTGTGTAAAAATGTGATTTTATTCACAGTTTATAAACACTTTATTAACAAATATTGATGTATCTTTGCGTGACTGAAAGTGACTGAAAGTGGAATGAAGTGACTGAGATTGGTTGAAATTTATTACTTTTACAATTGAAATTAAGGTACTTGAAAAAATGAATTTCTCAGCGGAAAAAGAAGCAACCTTCGACGAAAAAGGAAGGGTCGTATTGCCAGCTGATTACAAGAATGAAATGGGCGGCAGTATTCCCGGTGGCCAATTGGCTGTCGAGATAGATCCGTATGAGAAGTGCCTTAATATTTATCCGATGTCTGAGTGGGAAGTGCGAATTACCCACATCCGATCGAAATTGAACCGCGATAACAAAATGCACAGCCGAATGCTTGACATGTTCTACCGGAACTTTAAAATTATTCCGGTTCCTGAAAGCTGTAGGATGAACATTCCAAATTATTTCCTTGAGAAAGTGGGAATTACAAAGGATGTTGTTTTTGCGGGGCAGGCTGATCGTATCAGACTTTGGAGTGCAGACGAGTACGAACGCTATGTACAGTCGTTCGACGATTATGAAAGTAACTATGCACAGTTGTTTGGTAATGAAGGGGTTTAAAAGTGGAAAGAGAATATCATGTACCGGTTTTGCTGAAGGAAAGTGTCGGCGGACTGGAAATTAAGTCGAATGGGGATTATGTTGACGTTACTTTTGGTGGCGGCGGTCATTCGCGCGAGATTTTCAGCCAGTTAAACACTGGTCGTCTTTTCGCTTTTGATCAGGATGAAGATGCTGTTGCAAATATCATCCACGACGACCGTTTCTTTTTTATCCGACACAATTTTAAATACATCCGGAATTTTTTGAAGCATTATGAAGTTGAGCAGGTTGACGGTATTCTGGCCGACCTGGGAGTCTCTTCTCATGATTTTGATGTAGCCGAACGGGGTTTCTCCTTTCGGTTTGACGGGGATCTGGACATGCGGATGAACCGCAACGCAGATCAGACTGCTGCTGATATTGTGAATACATATACCGAAGATCAGCTTCGTACCATCTTTCGCGAATATGGCGAAATTGATAATGCCGGACGACTTGCCCGACAATTGGTTTCGGCTCGAAATGCTCAGCCGGTAAAAACAATCGAACAGTTTAAAAATGCAATTGCTCCCTGTGTGTCAAAGCTACAGGAATCAAAATATCTGGCTAAGGTCTTTCAGGCTTTACGCATTGAGACCAATCAGGAAATGGATGTTTTGCACGAATTTTTGGAACAAAGCATCGCATTGCTGAAGCCGGGCGGTAGGTTGGTAGTTATTACCTACCATTCGCTTGAAGACCGTATGGTCAAGAATTTTATTAAGTCAGGCGATTTTTCCGGAAAACAGGAGAAAGATTTTTTCGGGAATGTTGAATCTCCGCTTGTGGCAATAAATCGCAAAGTGATTATTCCTTCTGAAGAAGAAATAGAGCGAAATCCACGGGCACGTAGTGCTAAACTGAGAATAGCAGAAAAGAACTAATGGCAGAGCTTAAAGAAAAAACGAAAAGACGCTTACCGAAGCTGGGGGTTAAGAAAGTATTGGGGGGATCGGTATTGGAGAGCGAAAAGGTGCTGAAACAGTTACCCTTTGTGTTTCTTTTGGTCTTGTTGGGGCTTGGGTTAATTACGAATCGGTACCTGACCGAAAAAACCATGCGAAAAATGGAAACGGTTCGGGATTCGCTGAAGGAATATAAAGCAGAATCAGTGATTCATGAAACTGAGCTTATGTATATCAACCGTCCGTCGGAAATTGCAAAGCGAGTGGTTGAACGGAAAATTGATCTGATTGAACCGGTTGAGCCGCCCAAACGAATTCAAGTGAAAAAATTGGAGACTAAATAATGGAAATCAGGAAAGACATAACCTTACGATTTGGCATCGTTTATTTTGCGATCGCTTTATTCGGACTTGTTATTATAAGCCGGATTCTCATTATTCAAAATGTGGATAAAGCCAAGTGGGCTCAGGTCGCTAAAGATTTAAAAAGTAATACCACTGAAATCTGGGCTAAACGTGGGAATATTTGTGCTGATGACGGAAGTATTTTGTCGACATCAGTTCCTTATTATGAACTGCGTCTGGATTTAATGGCTCAAAAAGTTCAGGAAATATATTCGAGAGAGTCCGAAAATTTTGTCAAAGAAATGTCTGCCTTTTTTGGGTTTCCCGAAAGTGAATTTCGGAGCCGATTAAGTGCGGCTTATGCCAAGAAAAACAGATGGTTTTTAGTTAACCCGGAACAAATTGACCACAATAAATTTCAGGAATTTAAAAGTCTGAAGACGGCTTCCCGGAAATATTTTGGATCCGGAATCATTGTTGTTACTGAGAATAGACGTATTCTGCCTCATGGTGATTTGGCAAGTCGTACGATTGGAGTTCTCAATAAGGGTGCTTTTGGCGGAGTTCATGGAAGTGTTGGCTATACCGGAGTTGAGGGTTTGGAAGAGAATTATCTGGCAGGGGTAAACGGGATGGCTTTGAAACGGAATTTTTCCGGAAGTTGGATCAATACTCCTTTGGTTGAGCCTCAGGAAGGAAAAGATGTGATTACTACAATTAATGTAAACCTTCAGGATTATGCACAAACTTCGTTGGCTCAACAGATGGAAATCAGTCAGGCTGAATGGGGAACTGCAATTGTAATGGAAGTGAAAACCGGAGATGTTAAAGCTATTGCAAATCTGGGACGGAAGAAGGATGGTACTTATGGCGAAACCTACAATTTTGCTTTTGGTCATGCCGGATGTAGCGAGCCTGGTTCTACCTTTAAGCTGATGTCGCTGATGGTGGTGCTCGAAGAAGGTTATGCTGATACCTGTGATCGTTTTGATACCGGGAATGGACACTGGGAATATAAAAAACAAAAAATGACGGATAGTGATGCCGATCATGGTGGTCACGGAATGCTAAGTATGAACCGCATTTTTGGACTTTCTTCAAATATTGGTACAGCGAAAGTTGTGGTTAAATATTACGAAGGCCGGGAACGTCAGTTTATTGATCGAATTTATAGCTGGGGATTGAATAAACCTCTGGGTCTTGGATTTTTAGGTGAAGCCAAACCTGAAATAAAATATCCGACTGATCCCAGTTGGTGGGGCCCTTCGTTGGCCTGGATTGCTCATGGATATGAAATTAAATTAGCTCCGATACAAACGCTTACCTTTTATAATGCCGTTGCCAATAATGGAGTGATGGTGAAGCCTCGGTTTATTCAGGAAATCAGACAGGATGGTATTCCTATCCGGAAATTTAAAACGGAAGTGATAAATCCGATGATTTGTTCTCAAAAGACCCTGGGTAAGGCGCAGGGGATGCTTAAAGGGGTATGTATCAATGGAACCGGGAAAAGCTTGAAAAATAAATATTATACCATTGCGGGGAAAACTGGTACAGCGGTAATTGCCAATGAAGACAAAGGTTATGTAAGCGGAGATGGTAAGAAATATCAGGCTTCGTTTTGCGGATACTTCCCTGCTGATAATCCCAAATATAGTTGTATCGTCGTGATTGTCGGACCAAAAGGTAAATTCTATGGAGGGTCGGTGGCTGGTCCTGTTTTTAGAGGAATTGCTGATAAAGTATATGCAGCATATCTTGATCCTGCACCGGATTCAATTCCGGCACACAAAGAGGTTCCTCAGGTAAAACCAGGATTGAAAGACGATATGGTTTTGTTAACACGCGAACTGGGCTTTAAAAACCAGTCGCAGAATATGACGACCGAACGGGTAGCTGTAGTTAATGATTCAACCATGGTGTACATTAACGGGGTTACAGATATTAACGGAACGGTTCCTGATGTTGTTGGAATGGGAGCTGGTGATGCGGTGTATATCCTTGAAAAATCAGGATATCGCACTAAAATTAATGGGTTTGGACGAGTTTTTCGTCAGTCTCCTTCATTTGGATCACCTTATTCAAAAGGCGACTTGGTTTCTCTTGATCTTGGGTTTGATGCTTTGGAGGAATCGAAAAAAGATAGCTTGGGTACAGCCGATTCTATTCATTCTCCGGCAATAGCAGCAGTCCCGGTGAAAAATATCGTAAAACCAGTTGCGAAATCAAGGAAAAATGCCGTTGCAAAAACGCAGAATGCTCATAAAGAGGCAGTGAAATCTAAAGCGAATGCGGCTAATAAGAAGAGTCCGGTAAAAAAGAAGAAAACAGTAAAAACTAAAAAACAACAGCAATGAGATCTTTAAAAGACCTATTGGATGGCATTGTATTGCTTGAGACCACTGGCGATTTGTCCTGTTCCATTCGTCATATCCAGTTCGATTCCAGAAAGGTTGAGCCGGGTGATTTATTTGTTGCTGTTAAAGGTTCGCATGTCGATGGACATCAGTTTATTGCTAAGGCTGTTGAGCTGGGAGCTACTGCTGTTGTTTGTGAAGATATTCCTGAAAATATACCTTCTGAAGTGGTTGTGGTGAAGATTGCCGGAACTCAGCCAATGTTTGGAAAAATGGCTTCGACTTATTATGGTAATCCATCTTCGAAACTGAAGGTGGTTGGGGTAACCGGAACAAATGGGAAAACGACCATTGCATCTCTTTTATACAAGACATTTACCTTGTTGGGATATCAGGTTGGATTGATCTCGACGATTAAATATTACGTTGGAACTGAAGAGTTTCATGCGACACATACTACTCCTGATGCTTTGCAGATTCAGGAATTAATGGCCCGAATGGTTGAGGCTGGTTGCGAATATTGCTTTATGGAAGTGAGCTCGCATGCGGTTGACCAGGATCGTATCAGTGGAATTGAATTTGATGGTGGAATCTTTACTAACCTGACTCACGATCACCTGGATTATCACAAGACATTTGCCGAGTACCTGAAAGCCAAAAAGAAATTTTTCGATCAGCTGCCAGCTACTGCTTTTGCTTTAACGAACAGTGACGATAAAAATGGTGTGGTCATGCTTCAGAATACCTTGGCATTGAAACAAACCTACTCACTGCGATCGCTGGCAGATTTTCACTGCAAAGTACTTGAAAAACATTTTGATGGCATGTTGCTGGGTATTTATGGACAGGAAGTATGGACTCATTTTACCGGAGTTTTTAATGCCAGCAATCTGATGGCCGTGATGGGTGGCGCAATTCTTTTGGGAGCCGATCATGAAGAGGTGTTGCGAATTTTAAGTGAACTACGTCCTGTTTCCGGTCGTTTCGAGATTATTCGCTCGGTCGAAGGAAAATATGCTGTAGTTGATTATGCTCATACTCCGGATGCATTGAAAAATGTGCTATCGGGAATTGCCGATATACGCACCGGAAACGAGCAGGTGATCACGGTTGTTGGTGCCGGTGGAGACCGGGATAAGACCAAACGCCCTGAAATGGCACAGGAGGCCGTGTTGCAAAGTGATCGGGTTATCCTGACTTCAGACAATCCCCGCTCGGAAGAACCGGAGCAGATCCTGGCCGATATGGAAGCTGGTATTGAAATGCACCAGAAACATAAGGTACTGTCGATTGTAAATCGGCGTGAAGCAATTCGGACAGCCTGTATGTTGGCTCGTCCGGGTGATATTATTCTTGTTGCTGGAAAAGGTCATGAAGATTATCAGGAGATTAAAGGGGTGAAGTACCATTTTGACGACAAGGAAGTTCTTAACGAGATATTTGGAAATAATTAAAATAAAGGATCATGTTTTATTATCTGTATCAGCTTTTAAAAGGTTGGGACATTCCGGGACTTGGGATGTTTCATTACATCTCATTCCGTTCGGGAGCAGCAATCATTGTTTCGTTGCTGATTACCGTTGGATTTGGGAAAAAGCTGATTCGCTATTTGCAGCACAAACAAATTGGTGAAGAAGTCCGCGATTTAGGCCTTGAAGGTCAGCTGGCAAAAAAAGGAACTCCAACCATGGGAGGTCTTATCATTCTGGCATCTATCATTATCCCAACGCTTCTTTTTGCACGCCTGGATAATATTTACATTCTGTTGATGCTTATCACTACGGTTTGGCTCGGTTTGATTGGGTTTGCAGATGATTACATTAAAGTTTTCAAGAAAGATAAAAAAGGGCTGGCAGGTAAATTTAAAATTCTAGGTCAGGTTTCGTTGGGTGTAATTGTGGCTGCAACGCTTTATTTCTCTAACGATGTGTTGGTTCGGGAGCGTTCGTACGATAAGAATGGAATGATCCTCAAGGAAGTGGTGGTGGATAGCCTTTCGGGGCAGAACATTCTACAGCCCATTACCAACGAAGTAAAATCGACCAAAACAACACTTCCGTTTATCAAAAACCACGAGTTCGACTATGCTTATCTGGTTTCGTTTCTGGGTAAAGGTGCCAAAACATGGCGTTGGCTGGTTTATGCATTGACTATTATCTTGATTATTACAGCAGTTTCGAATGCGGCCAATTTAACCGATGGAATTGACGGTTTGGCTACCGGGACTTCGGCTATTAGCGGTGCAACTTTAGGTGTTTTGGCGTATCTGAGTGGTAACATTATTTATGCTGAATACCTGAATATCATGTATATCCCCAATCTGGGTGAGTTGACCATATTTATCTCAGCCTTTATTGGGGCGACGGTGGGGTTTCTCTGGTATAATTCCTATCCGGCTCAGGTATTCATGGGCGACACCGGAAGTTTGGCTCTTGGTGGTATTCTGGCTGTTTTTGCCATTATCATCCGGAAAGAATTTTTGATTCCTATTCTATGTGGAATTTTCGTGGTCGAAAATCTCTCCGTAGTTATTCAGGTAGCTTATTTTAAATATACCAAGAAGAAATACGGCGAAGGTCGTCGGATATTTTTGATGAGTCCGATTCATCATCATTTTCAGAAACAGGGAATTCCTGAAGCAAAGATTGTTACCCGTTTTTGGATTGTTGGAATTATTCTGGCCGTATTGACGATTGTAACCTTGAAAATGCGTTAAGAGAATGAGTAAAAGAGTAGTCATATTAGGAGCCGCAGAGAGTGGAGTTGGTGCAGCAGTGCTGGCTCGCAAACAAGGATTTGAAGTGTTTGTCTCTGATTTTGGAACGATTAAAGACAAATACAAACAGGAACTTATTGAGCGGAATTTTGATTTTGAGGAAGGTCAACATACTGAAGCAAAAATTCTGAATGCCGATGTGATCATCAAAAGTCCGGGTATTCCGGAGAAAGCACCGCTGATTAAGAAGCTGAGGAGCTTAAATATTCCGATTATTTCGGAGATTGAGTTTGCCGGTCGTTATACTTCGGCAAAAATGATCTGTATTACCGGAAGTAATGGTAAAACGACCACCACGTTGTTGACTTACCACATGTTCCAAAAGGCTGGTTTAAATGTTGGCTTGGCCGGAAATGTTGGTCAGAGCCTGGCAATGCAGGTTGCCGAACAAAATTTTGATTATTACGTGATTGAGCTGAGCAGTTTTCAGTTGGATGGAATGTATGAGTTTAAAGCCGACATTGCTATTTTGCTGAATATAACTCCTGATCATCTCGATCGCTACGAATATAAAATGCAGAATTATGTCGATTCAAAATTCCGCATTACACAAAACCAAACTGCTAACGACTTATTTATTTATTGCAGCGACGATCCTGTTTTGAAAGAGGAAATGTCGAAACGGACATTGAATGCCCGTTGTGTTCCTTTCACTTTGGGAGAACCTCCCGTTGAAGGAGCAGGACTTATTGATAAAAAAATGATTATTAACTGGGGACAAAATATTTTTACTATGTCAATTTTAGATATTGCATTACAGGGAAGTCACAATACCTACAACTCAATGGCTGCAGGTATTTCGGGAATGGCGGTCAATATCCGGAACGAAAAAATTCGCGAGAGCATGGCCGACTTCAAAGGTGTCGAACATCGACTTGAACGTTTTCTGAAAGTTCATGGAATCGAGTTTATCAACGATTCGAAAGCGACGAATATCAATTCGACCTGGTATGCCCTTGAAAGCATGACTCAGCCTACGGTTTGGATTGTAGGTGGTATTGATAAAGGGAACGATTACTCGGAGTTGTTTGATTTGGTAAAATTGAAAGTAAAAGCAATTGTTTGTCTGGGCACCGACAATACGAAGATTGTCGAAGCTTTTAAAGATTTTGGTCTTGACATTGTCGAAACGCAATCGATGGAAGATGCGGTGCGTTCGGCTTATTACCTGGCTAAAAATGGGGATACGGTATTGTTGTCGCCAGCATGTGCCAGTTTCGATTTGTTCGAGAATTATGAAGACCGTGGTCATCAGTTTAAATATGTTGTAAGGCAATTGTAACATGGCAGGAAATCTGGCTAAAATATTTAAAGGAGATCGTACACTTTGGGTGATGCTGATATTTTTATCATTGGTATCATTGATCATTGTGTATAGTGCAACAGGAAAGTTAGCATATCGTGAGGCCAATGGGAATACTGGTTATTACCTTATTCGCCAGATCGCTTTTCTTTTGACAGGCTTTGCCATTATGCTTTTCCTGGTTAATGTTATTCCTGTTGCAGTTTATTTTAAAATATCTCCTTTCCTGATTGGAGTCACTATTGTGGCATTGATTATGGCCATCATTCAGTATAAGTTAACGGGTAATCCATCGAAAGAAACATCCCGTTCGCTTAATGTGGCTTTCTTTAGTTTTCAGCCTGCTGAGCTGGCAAAGATTTCACTGGTCATGTATGCTTCCCGAATGTTGTCGAAAGCACAACGAACGGAAGAAGAGCTAAAACAGGCTTTCTTCTGGGTTACCGGAGTTTCCTGTGTGGTTTGTTTCTTTGTATTCCTGAGTAATTTCTCTACCGCAGCACTCATTTTTGCTACTATACTTATTCTGATGTTGATTGCCCGAGTCTCGTTTAAATACATTCTCTCGTTGGTTGGTATTGGAGTTCTTGCGGTATTACTGACCTATGCTGTGGCTAGTATTTTCCCCGATAGTATTGGAAGATTAGGTCGTGTTCAGACCGTAAAAGGTCGTATTGATGACTTCCTTCTTGGTGATAACAATGCTGTTGAAGGAACAACTCAGGCCGATTATGCCCACCTGGCAATTTTTGAAGGTGGCGTAATGGGTAAAGGTCCGGGAAATAGTGAGGTGAGTAACTATATGGAGGCTGGGTACAACGATTTCATTTATGCCATTTTTATTGAAGAATATGGTTTTATTGGAGGTGCTTTCCTTTTGATGTTGTATCTTATTTTATTGTTCCGTGGTGTGGGTATTGTTCGTCGATGTGATCGAACTTTTCCGGCATTTATGGTTACCGGATTAGTCTTGCTGCTGACATTTCAGGCATTTATAAATATGGCCGTTTCGGTTGGAGCGGTGCCGGTTACCGGACAACCTCTGCCGTGGGTAAGTATGGGTGGATCGTCGATGTTGTTTACTGCGGCATCATTTGGGATCATTCTGGCGGTGAGTGCCAATAATCAAAAGAATAAAGATGCTGCCGAGCAATTGGCAGCTGTTGATACACCAAACGAAGATGAGGCTTTGTAATATGAAAAAATTAAAAGTCATCGTGAGTGGAGGAGGAACCGGAGGACATATTTTCCCGGCTGTTTCTATTGCCAATGAGCTAAAAGAGCGGGTTCCCGATGTCGATATTTTATTCGTTGGGGCACTTGGTAAAATGGAGATGGAACGAGTCCCGGCTGCAGGTTACCGCATTGTTGGCTTGCCTGTTGTCGGATTTCCGCGAAAACCTTCATTCAAAATGCTGACTTTTTTCTGGAAGCTTTTTCAAAGTATGCGTTTGGCCAATAAAGTGATTGTCGATTTTAAACCTGATGTGGCGATTGGTGTCGGCGGATTTGCCAGTGGACCGGTTTTGAAAGCTGCTGTTCGTAAAGGCGTTCCGGCTGTACTTCAGGAACAAAATTCATATGCCGGGGTGACAAATAAGTTACTGTCGGCCAAAGTGAAAAAAATATGTGTGGCTTATCCGAATATGGATCGGTATTTCCCGTCTGACAAAATCGTGATGACTGGCAATCCAATTCGGAAAAACCTGATTGATGCGGTTGTTAATAAAGAAGAGGCTTATGCCTTCTTCAATCTGAAGTCTGACAAACCTGTTGTTCTTTTGGTTGGTGGCAGTCTGGGTGCACGTACATTGAATGAAAGTGTAATGGCTGCTCTGGAATTAATTCGCCAGACAGATGCTCAGGTGATTTGGCAGACTGGGAGCTACTATTACCGCGAAATGTTGGATCGTCTGGGACAAAATGCTCCGGCAAATTTGTTTCCAATGGAGTTTGTTTCGCGCATGGATTTAGCCTATGCTGTGGCCGATGTTGTCATTTCCAGAGCTGGTGCCGGAACGATATCCGAACTGTGTTTACTGGGTAAACCATCGGTGTTGGTTCCATCACCCAATGTGGCCGAGGATCATCAGACCAAGAATGCAATGGCACTTGTTGAAAATCAGGCCGCTTTGTTGATAAAAGATGCCGATTCGAAGGATAATTTGTTTAAAGAGACCTTTAATTTGTTGTGTGATAAACAGCGACTTAACAGTCTTTCTGAAAACATCCTGAAACTTAGCCGCCCTAATGCAGCTAAAGATATTGTGGATGTGATTTTGGAACTTGTAAAAGATCATAAAGAATAGATATACGATGTTGAAATTTAGCGACATAAAGCAAGTGTACTTCCTGGGGATTGGGGGGATTGGAATGAGTGCTTTGGCACGTTATTTTGCGAGTCAGGGTGTTGCTGTTTCGGGGTACGATCGCACTCCTACAGCATTGACGGCTCAGCTTGAGAGCGAAGGAATTGCTGTACATTATCAGGATGATCCGGCTCTTTTGCCCGATAACCTGAATGTTGCTGATTCGTTGATTGTATATACTCCTGCCGTTCCATCTACTCATCAGGAGTTGAATGATTTGCTAAATCGTGGATTTGTTATTCATAAAAGGGCAGAAGTATTGGGTATTATCTGCAATAGCCGTCGGACGATTGCTGTTGCCGGAACTCATGGTAAAACTTCTGTTTCTACAATTACAGCTCATATTTTGCACACTTCGCCAAAGGGCTGTTCTGCATTTATGGGTGGGATATCTAAAAACTACCAGTCGAATCTTTTGCTTGATAGTCGGGGTAGTAAATGGATTGTTGCTGAAGCCGATGAGTTTGATCGTTCATTTTTGCATCTGAAACCTGAATTGGCCGTTATCACATCCATGGATGCTGATCATCTGGATATTTATGGCTCGCACGAGAAAGTGATCGAAAGTTTTACGGTGTTTGCCAGTCAGATTAAAGAGGATGGCGTTTTGATTCTCAAGAAAGGATTGAAGTTGGGTGATCATCCAGCTGTAAAGTGCAATATATTAACCTATTCAATTACAGAGCAAGCTGATTTTTATATCGAAAATCTGGAATTGAAGGATGGCTATTATCAGTTCGATTTGATGACTCCGGTATTGAAGATCGAAAAGCTGGTCTTACATTATCCGGGTCTTGTTAATGTTGAGAATTCGGTAGCGGCTTCGGCATTGGCATTGTTGTCGGGAGCTTCTCCAAACGATATACGAAAAGCATTGGCTACTTATGCCGGTGTGAAACGTCGGTTTGATGTTCATTTGAATGACGATCAGTTTTTGCTGATTGATGATTATGCGCATCATCCGCAGGAGTTGAAAGCCACCATTGAATCGGTTCGGGCTCTTTATCCCAACCGGACTATTACTGGTGTCTTCCAGCCTCATTTGTATAGCCGGACTAAAGACTTTGCGACAGGGTTTGCAAGCAGTCTGGATTTGCTCGATGAAGTGGTGCTGCTCGATATTTATCCGGCACGCGAATTACCAATGGAGGGAGTCAGTTCGGAGTTGATTTTTAATCAGCTTAAAAATAAAAATAAGAGATTGTGCCTGAAGTCTGAATTAGTTGGATTGGCGGGTACATTTAAGCCAGGAGTTGTTGTAATGATGGGTGCTGGTGATATTGAAACCCTGGTTGAACCGGTAAAAGAGGAAATCTTGAAGCATGAGGATCGTTAAGAAAATATTTATCATATTGGGATGGCTGTGTTTGATCGGTTCTATTGGGTTCACGATTTTTTACGCTAATCAGGAATGGAAATCGGTCCGTTGCCAGTCGATAGTTGTAAATATCAATCCC
>Ga0302286_10000227_pt1 | contig 46412 bp, 32 predicted proteins | sample III_Fen_E2_3_FD_198765 | JGI IMG/M metagenome (GOLD analysis project Ga0302286, IMG submission 198765) | Peat permafrost microbial communities from Stordalen Mire near Abisko, Sweden - III_Fen_E2_3 | ecosystem: Environmental > Terrestrial > Soil > Wetlands > Permafrost | place: Sweden: Abisko...
GAAAGGCACCCACGATTTTATATTCCCTGAGCATAAATCTTCAGAAAAACCCTTGCTTAGTCTTCGTTTCCTGAATGAAGAAACAGCTGGTATCAATGGCTTTGTCAGGCTTTCAGATGACGGCGAGAGCTTTATGGCAGGCGATAAACCCATCCGCTTCTGGCCGGTGAATACAGATGCAGGAGAATTGAACGATGCGGATCTGGCCAGTCATGCCGAATTTCTGGCCCATATGGGCGTCAACATGATACGCTACCATGCATCAATTTGCCCTGCAGGAAAAGGAACTGACATTTATGATGTCAACCGCAAAACGATTAACAACATCTGGAGAGTGGTTGCTGCCATGAAAAAACAAGGGATATACACCACCATTTCACCCTTCTGGCCCCACAATGGGCACATGGGTGGCTGGCTTCCCAAAGAATGGGGAATAGATGGTTATTTCGACAAGGATGATTTATGGGGAGTAATGTATTTTAACGACCGTCTGCAGGATGCCTACAAAGCATGGGTACGCGTGCTTTATACAGAAAAGAATCCTTACACCGGTGTTGCCCTGAAAGATGAGCCTGCCGTTGGGATCATCCAGATCATGAACGAGGATGGCGTCTTCTTCTGGACCATGCAGAGCAAGAACCCTGCCCTGAAGAAGATGGTTGCTGCAAAGTTTATCAGTTGGCTGTACAAGAAGTATGGCACACTGGCCAGTGCTTTCGCCGCCTGGGGGGATGCCAGCCTTCCTTCCGATAATCTGAACAGTCAAACGGCTGAACTGTATACCATCTATGATATGACGCAGCCTGCTTCTGGAAACAGAGCTATCCGTATGCGCGATCAGGTTGAATTCTTTGCCGATACACAGTATGATTTTTACCACGGAATCCATGACTATTACAAGAATGTACTTGGTTGCAAACAAATTATCAATGCGGAGAACTGGACGACCGCAAGTCCTTCACGATTGCATGATCTGGAACGTTGGACCAACAGCTCGAATGAAGTGATGGCACTCAACCGCTATTACGATCCCGGGCATTTTGGAGAGAACAATGGCTGGCGGATTGATCCCGGACATCATTACCTTGGACTTTCGGCCCTGAAGAACCCTCAGAAGCTTCCTGTCAATGTCAAACAAGTGGCGGGCCATCCCTTTGTGATTACGGAAAGCGGATGGAACCTTCCGCATAAATATACCGCAGAAGGTCCTTTCCTGATATCAACGATGGAATCGATTACCGGGTTCGATGCCTATTACTGGTTCGCCTGTGAAGGAGTGGATTATACACGTAACCCTTACTTCGATTTTACAAAAGATGCTGAAGGAAAACGTGCTATGAATCGATGGACCTGTTCAGTCCCGGGAGTCGTCGGGCAGTTTCCCGCCAATTCGCTGCTTTACCGCTTGGGTTATCTCAAACCCGGTGAGGTTGTGGTGCATGAGGAAAAGCCTATGGCTAAACTATGGAACAGGGAAGTCAGTCCAATTATTGAAGAAACCAATTTTGATCCCAACCGCGATACCAAAAATACCCTCAGTAAAGGAACCGAATCAGAAATATCACCGCTTGCCTTCCTCACTGGTAAGGTAGAAGTTGTATATGGGGGCGATGCTTCCAAAACACGTATAAGCCCTGATCTATCGAAATGGATTGATCCTGAAAAGAAAGTTATTAAGAGTTCATCTGGCGAAATGGAATGGGACTACGGCAAGGGTATTTGTAAGGTAGTATCAGAAAAAGCGTGTGGAGTATGTGGCTTCCTTTCCGGCAGCAAAACATTCAGCTTAGGGAATGTGCAGATCAAAACGAACAATAACTATGCAGCTATTTGGGTGGTGGCCATGGATAACCAACCTATCGCAAAGTCAGGCAAGGTCCTGATACAGGTAGGTACCATTTATAAGCCTACCGGATGGAAGGAAGAAGAAGGCGATTTCAAGGCCGATAACCAAAGCCTGCATGGCTATAAGATACTGAATACCGGCAGCATGCCATGGAAGGCGGATGATACCCAGGCAACAATAGAAATCGCCAATCCCGGATTGGAAAAGGCCAAACTACTGGATGCCGGAGGTTATGCAATCGCCACTGTACCGCTGCACAGGAGCAAGGGAAAAGTGAGTCTTACGCTTCCAGGCAATGCCATGTATGTAGTGGTTGAATAAGTAATTTTGAAATCCGGACCCCAGTGCAGCAATAATATTTGCCCTCTTAATATCACTTTAAATGAATTGCTAATCTGTTGGTGGATTATCCGGGCGATGAATCCAAAGCGATCAGCGCTATTCAGAAAAGGGGTATCGAACTGATCGATTACACTAAAGCGGGGATTCGCGGGAAATAGAAGAAATAATACGAATTTTCTATTGATTGATATATATCATATCATCGCTTGGCAGCTGATAATAAGCGTATTGATGTGTGCGTTAAATACAGTAAAAAGACCAATGTTATGAATTTATGACATTTCTGTTTTTTCTGTTCCAATTAATGATTTTTCGGAATACTTTTGACTGTTTTTTTTCAAATTTTACTGAAGGATTTAAGGTATTCGGTTCGGTGAGAAAACAATCAAAGGATTTTAAATTAATCAAAAATAACTAACAGAAATGGATAATTCAAAAAACCAAGCAGCATTAGATTACCATAGTAATGGCAGGCCCGGTAAGATACAGGTTGTTCCTACCAAACCATACAGTACACAACGCGATTTGGGGTTGGCCTATTCTCCCGGAGTTGCAATACCTTGCCTCGAAATACAAAAGGATCTCCAGAAGGCTTATGACTATACTGCCAAAGGCAATCTGGTTGCCGTAATCTCCAATGGAACGGCAGTTCTTGGTTTGGGTGATATTGGTGCTCTTGCCGGAAAACCTGTAATGGAAGGAAAGGGTTTATTATTCAAGATATTTGCCGATATCGACGTATTCGATATTGAAGTGAATGAGAAAGATCCTGCCAAATTTATTGAAGTGGTCAAAGCCATTTCCTGCACCTTTGGTGGAATAAACCTCGAAGATATTAAAGCTCCTGAATGTTTTGAAATCGAAGAAAAACTAAAGGAAGCCCTTGACATCCCCCTCATGCATGATGACCAGCACGGAACTGCAATTATTTCAGCTGCTGCACTGATCAATGCCCTGGAACTGGTTGGAAAGAAAATCGAAGATATTAAAATAGTGGTCAATGGAGCCGGAGCTGCCGCTTCGTCCTGTACCACCCTTTATATGGCAATGGGTGCCAAACTGGAAAATATCGTGATGGTCGACAGCAAGGGTGTTATTTCAACCCGCCGCACCGATCTGAACAGCCGCAAACTTCCCTTTGCAACATCGCTTCCCTGCAATACCCTTGCAGAGGCTGTTGAAGGTTCCGATGTGTTCCTTGGCCTTTCGGTTGAAGGTTGTCTTACTCAGGATATGGTTCGAAGTATGGCCGCTAATCCGCTGGTGTTTGCCTGTGCGAATCCGAATCCTGAAATTTCATACGCCGACGCTATGGCTTCACGTCCTGATCTTATCTTTGCTACGGGCCGTAGTGATTATCCCAACCAGGTCAATAATGTGCTTGGATTCCCTTATATTTTCCGTGGTGCACTGGATGTCCGTTCAACAGGCATCAACGAAGCAATGAAAGTTGCCGCAGTGAAGGCCATTGCAGAACTTGCCAAGAAGCCCGTTCCTGAAGTGGTGACCGCAGCCTATAATGCCAATCATTTAAGTTTTGGACGTCAATACATCATTCCTAAACCACTCGATCCACGTCTGTTGGTTACCGTTGCCCCTGCTGTGGCGAAAGCTGCCATGGAAAGCGGTATTGCACGCAAACCAATTACCGATTGGGATAAATACGAAGAAGATTTACGCCAGCGTATGGGTCTGGACAATAAACTACTCCGCGGGCTGACCGAAAAAGCAAAGGAAAATCCAAAACGGGTGGTATTTGCTGAGGCCAATCATATCAATATGCTGAAAGCCGCTTCAGTGGCCAGGGCTGAAGGCATCTGCATCCCAATCCTGCTTGGTAACGAGGAGATTATAGGCAAGCTGATCACCAATAACAGCATTGAACTCGAAGGTGTTGAAATCGTCAACCTGCGTCATGACCGTGAAGTCTCAAAACGGGAAAAGTATGCCAAAATGCTGACTGCCAAACGTCAGCGTGATGGGATGACCTATGAGGAAGCGTTCGAGAAAATGTTCGATCGCAACTATTTTGGTATGATGATGGTTGAAGCCGGCGATGCCGATGCTTTCATTACCGGTGTTTATACCAAATACCAGGATGCCATCACTCCCGCCATCGAAATTGTAGGAATGCGCGAAGGCTTGAACCACATTGCCGGCATGAACATTGTGACCACTAAAAAGGGAACGCTATTCTTTGCCGATACCATGGTAAACAGCCATCCAACCAAAGAAACACTCATTGACATCGCCAAGCTGACTCAGGATGCAGTCAAACTGTTTAATACTGAACCGGTGATGGCTATGCTTTCTTATTCGAACTTTGGCGCCAGAGCTGCCGGAAGTCCGGGTATGGTGCATGATGCAGTGGCTTATTTGCATGAAAATAATCCCGAAATGATGATCGATGGCGAGTTACAATTGAACTTTGCCTTAAATAAGGACCTGCGTCACGACAAGTTCCCGTTTTCGAAAATTGACGGTAAAAATGTGAATACACTGATCTTCCCGAACCTCAGCTCTTCAACCATCGCCTACAAGCTGATGCTTGAAAACGGAATGAGCGACACGATCGGACCGATCCAGATGGGTTTAAACAAGCCGATTCACATCCTGAATGTTGAAAGTACAGTTCGCGACATCCTGAACATGGTTACCATTGCCGTAATCGATGCACAGGTTGAAGAACAAAAAATCACCAGCCGTTTGTAAGAAGCAATAAACTTCAGGCCATCGCCCTGAAACGATAAATATAATAGAAGCCTCCCGGATCATTGTCCCGGAGGCTTCTGCTTTATAAAAGGGAAATCAGGGATTCCATCCTGTTTACCGTCATGCCGTCCCGATAGCTATCGGGATTCCTGCCCGCGGCAGGCAGGGTTTCAAGGCCCCTTCCTTTTTTCTTTTTCCTTATTCCTTTTTTCGGATCCTTACTTTCTACACTTTCTACACTTTCTACGTACTATAAAAAAAAAGTGTAAGTGCAGGTATTATGATTACTTTGCGGATGGCTATGCTCAATAAGTATTTATCCCAATCCGAAAAGTCGTTCAATTATCCCGAAGGGATAAAATTTGAATAACCACCCCGGGAATCGGGGTGGAAAGAAATGAAATTAAAAACACAACCCTGCAAGGGTTGAACTTTTTGTATGTTAATATTCAGCCCATTCAGGGCTGAGGGTTCGGCTTTCATTCTTCCGTCCCGAATTCTCGGGACGGTTATTCAAATTCAGTCCTTTCAGGACTATTTTTTTATTCTAAAACTTTTCGGAGATGACTCAGGATTTGAAGTTCAGCATATTTATTCCACTAATAAAGTATTGTCACCCACTGAGTCATCCGGAATTACAATTTAATCTGGAAGATAGTTCTTAACCCAAACTGGGGGGCTCCCATTACTGACTGTGGCCTTATCCGCCAGATGGCCTCGACCCGGAAGAACCGCAGGATGTTTTCGACACCAGCACCCACCTCGATATAGGGGTTCTGCAGCCTGGTTATATTTACCGGGAACTCTACAATCTGCTGATTCCTATCGCTCAGCGAACCGATCATCCCCTTGGCTGAAAACACCTCGCGCAACCCGATTTTCTTTAACACGGGAACCCGGTTGAACAGAAACCCGTTCAGGTGATATTCGACATAGGCATGCAGGTATTTGTCGTGCACATATTCCAGATAGTTCAACATATTGAAATCGTACGAATAATAGCCATAGGTCTCGTTTCCACGGGGGATATCCAGCATGGTATAGGGCAGTTTCCCGAAATATATGCCCCCTTCAATGGCATAGTTGATGGCCGTCTGTCCCAGCAGCCAGTACTGTTCGATGGTCGTGAAAATCTTCCCGTAGTAGTTTTGTTTTCCGGAGTAATATACCTGACCCCCGCCCAGCGCGATGTGAATGATCGGGTAATCGGTAGCCATGTATATTCGCAGGAATTTATCGTCAATCATTTTCTCTTTCCACGAAAAGCGGGTATCCAGGGTAAGGTCAAAAGCCGAAACATGATCAACCGGCACCCCGGCCCTCATATAGGGATAAAATTCGGGAGAATAATGCGTGATATAACTCGCACTGATCTTGTTCAGCAAGCCAAGATACCATTCATATTCATAGCTTCCCTGGAGCTTTTGTTCACGGAAGAGTTCATCCAGCTGGGCCCTGGTGAAAATCTGCGAGATAAGGTTGTTCTCCGTTGGCGATAAAGCGTTTTCATACAGGAAGAGGATCTTCTCATTTTCCCCGGCACGGACAATCTTATCGTCATAAGAGACCTTGAACAGTTGATGGCGGATGGTCGGAAATTTATACCCGTAGCCGCCCATTCCGCTTAGTTGTTTGTTCCGGAAGCCATACCCCAGTCCGCCCCAGAGCATGTAGTGGGTACTTATTTCGCTGCTCGTCCGGGCACCCGCAAACAAATGAACCCCTTCGACCTTGTTCAGATTAATGGTACTGGCATAAGGTCCGAATTCAAATCTTCCCAGGTCGTAATAGCCCGTCAGGGTCATGCGGGCCAGGTTATTGGTAACCCTTATCGCCCCGATCTGGCTCACCGAATCGATCGTGGCGCTGATCTGTTTTTCCCGGGTGTCCAGTGCCTCCAGCCGGTGTGTCTGCCAGTAGTTTTTATCCCGGTCCGTGGCGTCCGGAACCTTGACGGTCTCATAATGCCCGCTATTGGTTGTCAACCTGACTTCCCCCGGTTGGTTAACCGTCACACTGTCGACGATGGCCGTCTGGGTAAAAAACAGGCTGATCGGCTTCTTGGTCGGGTTATTTTTCAGCGGCACGTAGTTAAACACCGCATCGATCTGAACCTTGCGGAAGAAAGGAGTGGAGTCGTTTACAAACTGATAGTTGCTTTTCAGCCGCATACTCTTCAGGAAATTCAGGTAGCTGGTGCTCGAGAGTGTTCCGTCCAGTTCGACCAGCGAGTAATTTTTGGTCTCTGTGGTCATATAGCCCTTGAAAGCCTTGTCCCCGCTTCGGCGTGGCTGAAATTCAATCCGGTAAAACTTCCGCCCGTTGACAACCGTGCTGTCAGCCAGGAAATACTTGTAGTAAAACCAGCCATTATCGGCCAACGGACTTACAAAATTCTGTGAAAAGAGCTTGATGAAATTGTTGTAAAAATTCACTTCGATATCCAGGGCACTGCTGTATCCCGATATTTCAAACTCCTCCAGCACACCCACTCCTGAAGTTTTGTCGGCCAGCACCGTCGATTTCTGTTTCAGCGGATTGCGCTGAAATTCATTGTAAACAATTTGTTCCGAGAAATAAACGGGCAGGTATTTGGTGCTGTCGCTGTCGGTCTTAAATACCGATTTATCGTTGCGAAAGGCCCATGAATTCATCATTTTCTTGCCCACATTGTTGAGGTGATACTCCCATTTTGTATATTTCCGGTAGGAGTCGCGCTCATATTTAGCCGGATTGTTACGTTTTTTTGCATCGACCATCTTCTTCAACAGCCGCCTCACGGGCCCGTCATCGGATATGATCCTGACTTCTGAAAGATTGACGATTACTGATTTAAGGCTGACAGGCAATTCACTTTTGGTGCCACTCTTTACGGCAAATGTTCTGGAAAAATACCCCACGGCTGAGAAGTGGATCGAATCAACTTTTTCACGGGTATTAAGCAGGTACATGCCCAGGGCATCGGTTAATGCGCCTGTCCTGGTATTTTGAAAGCCCACACTGACAAATGGAACAGGAAGACCGGTATCTGTATCGGTCACTTTTCCATGCACGGTGGTTTGTTGTGAATAGGCAGCGGTAAAATTTATAAATAGTATCATTAACAGTAAAAATCCACCGAAGTGATGAAGATCCACTGAATGGAGTTTTCTGTACATAGTTTGTTTTCTGTTTTCCGGAAAAGGATTCGAATAATTCATTTTGAAGTAAACAAGTTCAGTAATTATTCTAACCAAACATCAAAATTGATAAAAAAATCCAATTATCAAATCCGCCCCGATGCTTTTCTTCCAAATGTTAAGTTTACTTCAAATTCCAAAAATCATACAATTTATCGGCGCGAAGTTAATTGGTATTCAAACGCAAGACGACCAATTTTGTTGAAGTTCGCCCGGATTATATTATTAGGTTCCTGAAAGACATCCGTCTGAGATTCTATTGACACCTGCCACCTCATTTCGACAGGCAGGGTATTCTGAAGCTAACTGAAGAACTGGGTATTATCCTCAAATCGGTAAATAAGAATATCGGGATGTTTATGAATAATCTGCTGAAATGTGGGTAAAATGAAAAAATGAAATTTTCAAATATAAGAATTACATTTTATACTAATTGCACTGCCTGCCCGACCTATCATGTCCATCGTTAGGCCACAAAAAAAAGGGCAGTAAGCCCTTTTTACAATCTGAACAGTGTTCTGTCCTTTATTTTACCGTGTAATGCATGATCATTTTGTCGGTACCATCCATGTGCCAAAACTCCAGATCGGTAGCACTGAGCATGTTAATTGTATTTACATCCACGTTTGTACCGTCAATTCCGGATATTTTGAATTACGTTTCATTGGTTTGAAATTGCCAGTTTCCATGCATGGGATTCATACCCATGTTGTCCATATAGGTAACTGTTCTGGCTGCATTTAATGACATTTGGAATTCTGATCCTTCCTGGGCTAAAATTTCCTATGCAGTGAAATCCATCCCTGCCATATTTACTGATTTAATTACCCATGTTTTTCCGCTTATAAGTTCTGTTTTGGTTTGTACCGCTGCATCTTTTTTGCACGAAGCAATTGAAAACAGGATAAGCTCGATGGCAATTATCCCGGGGTAATATGATTTAAATAATTTCATATCTGTATGTATTAATTTAGGGCAAAGGTATTCAAATTTTCGGGTATAAATGATTTAATTTACTGTCGTGACCAAATTGTCGGGTGGCTCTTCCCAGCTTTAGCCCTCTGTTGAGACGCGTAGAAGTGATTTTCGGACCAGGAAATTTAATGGATGGTTACTCAGCAAGTGACTATTCTTTTTAATTCCAGATTCCAGGAACCTTTACCGCCTTAATAAAGTTGTTTCACCCGCTGGGTATTCATTGATGAGCATAAATATTGAACGAAATAGGCTGCTCAGTTGTTTAATGAAAAGTAATAGGGTATTATGAGAGTATCAGTCATTAATCAACTTAGCCTTGTCCTTGTTTTTTTTGGTGTGAATGCGGCCTGTGCCCAGAATAAGACGGATTACGACTCCGAACGCATTGAGGATAATTCGTTCTTAATCGAAGAGGCATACAACCAGGATCCGGGAGTTATTCAGCACATTTCAACCTTCCAGTATATGAACGATCGTACCTGGACGTATACCTTTACCGATGAATGGCCGGTGGGGGGTATGAAGCACCAGCTATCGACCACGATCCCGGTGATGAATGCGGGTTTTGCCGGCTTTGGTGATGTGGAACTCAACTACCGCTACCAGGCTGTTTACACAAGTCGGCTGGCTTTTTCACCGCGTTTTTCGCTTGTATTGCCCACGGGCAATTACAAAAAAGGATTTGGCAACGGGGCAGTAGGTTACCAGATCAGTTTACCCATGAGCTTTATCACGTCACGTAAACTGGTTACCCATTATAACCTGGGGGCCACCTTTACCCCGGGTGCTAAAGCGGCCGATCAGACTACATCGGATATTCGTACAGTCAATTATGGTGCAAGCGCTATCCTGCTTGTGTCGCCAACGTTTAATTTTATGCTTGAAGCTGCAGGAAATACCACCAATGTGAAGATGGACGGAGTCAGTACATCCGGCGGGAATTTCCTGCTCATCAACCCCGGGTTTCGTTATGCCATCAATTTTAAATCGGGTTTGCAAATCGTACCTGGAATCTCGGTGCCCATCGGGCTGGATGCGGCAAAAGACAGGGTGGGGGTATTTGCCTATTTGTCGTTTGAACATCCGTTAAAACGAATTTCACGAATTAAGACGAATTAGGGAAAAGGGAAAGAGGAAATGGTTTGATTTACTACTTTTTACATGGGTGACTTTGAAAACGAAAAGTGATCTTATCTCGCAGCCTGGTGCATGATATCCAAGATGATGGGTTTGAGTCCGCTAAAGAAGAATTCAACTGCAATTACCATCACGATCAGCCCCATTAGCCTCATCATTACGTTGTTGCCGGTTTGTCCCAGGAACTTGATAATGGCCGATGAGCTGTAAAGGATCAGGTAGGTAATGATAATTACCAGGAGGATTGCCGAAAAAAGGATGATTTTCCTTTCGAAAGTGCCGGCATCTTCCATTAACACAATGGCATTGGTAATGGCGCCTGGACCGCAGATCATCGGTATAGCGAGGGGAGTGATAGAGATATCTGTGATATAGCTTTTTACTTCGGATTCATTGATTTTCACAGGACCAAGCCGTGCCTGAAGCATATCCATCCCCATGATGAAAAAGATGACTCCGCCGACAATGCGGAAACTGTTGACCGATATTCCAAAGAATTTGAAGAGCAGCTGACCGGTTAGGGCAAAACCCACAATGGTGATCAAGCCAATAATAGAAGCCTTCTTTGCCGTTGCATTACGGTGTTTTACGTCCAACTCCGAGGTCATGGTCATGAAAATGGGCATGGTCCCCAGTGGATTGATCAGGGTGAAAAAGGAGGTGAAACAAAGTAATCCGAATGAGAGGTAGTCTTGCATGGTTCTGTTGATGTTATACCGGTTAAAACTGAGACCATTGTCATTAAGTGGTCATTAAGTGGTCATTAAATGGTCATTAAATAGTCATTTATTGTCATTTATTGTCTTTGATAGTTTTCATGATTTTTACAAGATATGACTACAAGTAATGACAATTTTATCGAGCTACAATCAATGACCATCAAATGACCATCAAATGACTAGTTATTTCAAGGAATGATCATCAAGTGATCTCCAATGATCACTTGGGTTTACTTCAGGTAATTCCCGATAAACGAGGTTTTTGGTCCATTTACAAGTTTATCCCATACCGGACGATCAGATGCGTTCGGCCATGTGTGTTCACGATAGGTAACCGGATAGATCGTCTTCTTGCCTTTAGACTGGTTAATGGCAGCATAAACCGAGGTGGAAGGACAGGTATTGTCGATCAGTCCGATTTCGACTACGATGGTTGCTTTTGAGTTTTTCAGCAGACTGGCATTGTCGAAATAAGGAAGCACATTCTTCATTTTTTCCTTATCGCCTGCATGATCATAGGGTTGAGGCCATCCCCCTCTACGGTTGACCAAAGTACCGCCAAAGTCGCACATAGCGGGCACGGTAGCCACTACTGCGCTTACCCTGTGGTCAAGACCTGCCGCTGCAAGTGCCTGTCCTCCTCCCTGGCTTTCACCAATGACCAGGATACGTTTTCTGTCCCACTCGGGTTGCCGGGTCAGAAATTCGATGGTGCGTAGTAGTCTCAGGTACATTCCCCTGAAATAGAAATCTTCCCTGTTTTCCAGTCCACTGACATAATAATCTTTTAGCTCTCCTGCTTCGAGGTTATTGTAATACTCGTCAGGCTGACCGTTAAGCATCCCGTGAGCATTAAGATCAAAGCACAGGGCGCCTTTACCCATTTTTGCATTCCGGATGGCATCCCGGCTTTCAGAACGGCACCACGAGCCTTTGACCCCGGCAGCATGGACCAGCAATACAATGGGAAGTGATCGTGGAGCTGCTTTTTCGGGTTTGGCGAAATATCCCCGGGCAGGTTTTGGACCCGTGCAATTGATTTCGGTATCGAAACAAACAAATCCTTTATCCGGGGTTTCCACTTTCCTGGTTTTAACTTCCATACGGAGTGCTTTCAGATTTTGCTTTTCCATGTTCCAGTAGGCAGCAAAGTCTTTCGGTATTTGAGTTCCGGGGTTAATGTGTCTGGGGTCAACAATCATTCCTATCGCCTGCTTCTTTTCTTTAATCCGTGCTTCGACCATTACGGAACAAGGTTCCTTAAGGGCGCCTTCAAAAATTACAATCGAGTCAGTGGCTGGAAGAATTGCAGTTTTGGAAATGACCTGGGTATTGTTTTTCAGGACTTTCACAAATAATGAATCATGGGAAGTCTGATCAAGCAAAGCTGTTACGCGGATTTTATCCCCCTTTTTATAAATCCCATTTTCATGATTCTGCTTCAGTTTAATGGTTTGTGCCGGTGCAGTATAAACAAAACTGAAGAAACACGCAAAAAGAAACAGGGAAAGGAAATTGATTTTCATATCAGGCTGTGTTTAGGTTATTATGGGAGTAAAAATACAACAATCTAATCATTAACTTACTTCTCTTCTGGAAACTCGGCATCCAGTGCAGCATCCTCACTCTCATCCTCATCATACATCTCGACAATGGGTTCGGTAAATGCCTTGCTGACCAGTCGCTTGTCGAGGGTAAGCAGGAGAGAGGGCAGGACCAGGATATTGAAAAACATGGCAATCAAAAGGGTGGTGGAGATGAGAATTCCCAGGGCCTGTGTTCCCCCAAATTCGGAAACGATGAATACGCTGAATCCAAGGACGAGAACGATACTGGTATAAATCATGCTGAATCCGGCTTCGCGGAGGGCACTCAGGGCCGATTCCTTGATTGCCCCGTTGCTTGCCTTGTATTCGTGCCGGTAACGCGATAAATACTGAATGGCATTATCGACCGAGATCCCCAGTGCGATGCTGAAAACTATGATGGTTGAAGGTTTGATAGGGATACCCGAATAACCCATGATTGCAGCGGTAATGACCAGTGGGATGATGTTTGGGACCATGGAGACCAGGATCATACGGAAGGATGAAAACAAAAAGGCCATGAGTATCGAAATCATAATGATGGCAATAATCACGCTTTCGAACAGATTGCGGATTAAAAAGTTGGTTCCCTTGGCATAAACGACACTGTTCCCGGTGACTTTTACATTGAATTTTGACTTGTCAAAAATACTGTTCACCTGTGGAAGTATTTTAGCCATCAGCGAATCCATGTGTTTTGTGCCCACATCGGCCATTTGAAAGCTTATCCTGGTGGTTTGTTTGGTGCTGTCGATGAACGATTTGAGTAAGTCGGTTCCGCTCCCTCCCTTGACATTTTGAGGGATGTAGCTCAGGATAAAATTCTTTTCCATAGAACTGGGCAGTGAATATTTGCTCGAATCGCCTCCGTAATAGGATTGCCGGGCAAATTTGAAGACTTCGATCAGTGAGAGTGGTTTTGAAAACTCAGGGTATTGGTTGATCGTTTTTTGAAGCTCGTCGATTTTCTGTATGTTGGAATAGGTCAGTACCCCATTTTTCTTTTTCGTATCTACCGATATCTCGAATGGCATCACCCCACCGAAATTGGATTCGAAGAATTTCAGGTCGACATATACCGGATCGTCGTGCCGGAAATCATCTACAATTTTCCCGGAGGTCTTCATCATGCTCAGGCCGATAAAACCCACAATGACCAGGGTGCCTGCAATCCCATAGATCAGGTTACGCCGGAAACTGATCAGATAAATGACCTTATCGAGCACAGCTCCAAAGAAGTTATTGTCGAGGTGTTTGAGGTGCTTTGGTGAGGGAGGTGCCAGAAAACTGAAAATAATCGGCAGCAGCACAATAGTAAGCACGTACAAAATCATGATGTTCAGGGAGGTTATTATCCCGAATTCGCGCAACAGTTGATTAGGAATCATGATGAACGCGGCGAAACCCAGTGCGGTGGCAGCATTGGTCATGAGGGAGGCAAAGCCGATGCGGTGAATGACCTGGGATAAGGCCCTCATTTTATTCCCGTGACTACGGTATTCCCAATGGTATTTATTCAGGATATAGATGCAGTTTTCGATCACAATAATCACGATGAGCGAGGGAATTACCCCTGTAAGGATAGTGATCTGGTAATTGAAAAGCGCCTGGGTTCCAAGCACCCAGAGGATGCTTACCCCGACAAGGAGCAATGAACTTAGTACAACTCTTATCGACCTGAAAAAAAGCAACAGGATAAATCCGGAGACGCCTATGCTTATTAAGACGAACAGCAACAGTTCGTGCTTCACCTTTTGCATCGTTACCGTACGGATGTAAGGCATTCCTGAGTAATGAATTTCAACCTTATTCTTTGCCTTATAAGCTTCGACCGCTTTAACAATATTGGCGATCAGGGTTATACGGCTAATATCGTTCATTTTTCGCTTGTCAAGCGTGACGGTCATCAGGGTAGCCTTTGTTTTCGGGTTATAAAGCATCCCCTGGTAAAACTTCAGACTTAGGATAAGGTTTTTCAGGCTGTCGACTTCGGCCTGAGTCGTGGCTTTTTGTTTGACCACAGGCAGTACCTTAAACTGATGAGTTGCTTCATCTTTTACCAGGTTGAATGCCCTGGATATATTTACAACTTCAAGAACACCGTCAATCCCGTGAATTGTATTGCCCAGATCATTCCATGAATTGAACTGGTCAAGCTTAAAAATATCCGGATTCCGGGTCCCGATTACTATCACATTTCCATCTTCCCCAAAACGCTTCCTGAATTCACTGTATTCAATTCGGGTACTGTCCTTTTCAGGCAGCAATGAAGTGTTTTCATAGGAGAGCCTGACCTCTTTCCCCTTGTAAGCCATAAAGGCCGTTGCCAGGGTAAGAAGAACAATTAATAAAGCTCTGTTTTTAAGGATGAATCGGGATATATATGTAAACATTAGTCGCGTAATAAGTATCTATTTCTGTAGGAGGATTTTTGATGTTTATTTTTTGACATTGCAAAAATAGTTATTTAGAGATAATAAAAGAATTGAGATTTAATATTCCTCATTTTAAAAGTCAATCGGAGAAGCTAATTTTAGGCCAGTTACGGAGCATATTCCTGAATGCAGATCAACGTTTGGGCTGTTATTTTTCCTGTTCAATGATCATCTTTTTCAATCCGTCGGTAAAGAATACTTCGTAATTTCCCTGGGCATTGGTATAAATAAAATAGACATCAACTCCGGGAAGTTTAGCCAGTAATGCCTTGCTTTTATCCACACCCAAAACCATAAATGTAGTGGCATAGGCATCAGCCGTAATGCAATCGTCGCAGATCACTGAAGCGCTCAGCAAAGTATTTCGTGACGGAAACCCGGTTTTTGGATCAATGGTATGGGAATATTTCACCCCGTTCTCCACCCAAAACGCCCTGTAATTGCCCGAAGTTGAAAGCGATTTGTTGTTGAGCTCAATAATGGCCTGTAGTTTATCGCCTGGGGCACTGTTGTCCTCCGAGGGTTTATCGATGCCTACATGCCAGTAATTATCCCTGGCATTGGTTCCCTTGCCCCGAACTTCGCCACCGATCTCAACGATGTAATTCCTGATCCCCCTGCTCTTGAAAAAGTCACAGACCAGGTCAGTTGAATAACCCTGGGCCAGTGCATTGACATCGAGTTTGACTCCCGGGTACTTCTTGATTACCTTGCGGTTTTCGAGCCTGACCTTTTCCATGCCAACAAACTGAAGAAGACTGTCGATATAGGCTGTATCGTGTTTTAATACCGGGCTGCTTCCGAATCCCCAGGCATTGACTACAGGTCCGACGGTAATGTCGAATGCTCCCCCGGAAGTAGTATTGACCTCAGCTGATTTATTAAAAACGTTAATAAACCAATCATCAACTTCCACGGTGGGATCGTTTTTATTAACCCTCGAAATAATCGAAGTTGATTCGTATATAGACAGAGATTTATCAAAAGCTTTCAGGATTGAATCAATGGCCTGACTATAATCCACTCCGGTAGAGTTTTCATAGGTTATGTGGTAAGTAGTGCCCTGGGCAAATCCGGATATCTTTACATATTCGCTTTTCTTAGGCTTGCAAGCAGTGAACAGTACAAGGACAACCAAAGGTAATGCGATGAATCTCATGTGCTTGTATTTTTTTTAAAAATTGCCACATGGAACTCGCCAACCTACCAGCGGGCAGATCATGCTGTGTGAGGAAAGCTTCCTCATGGCTCGTTTCATGAAATTAATATTTCAATTTCTATTCAAAACAGGAAATTTGAATTCCGTAAAAGTAAAACTAATAATTTACTAAATTGCCGCCCTGTTTTCGGAATTAAATGATAATTGTAAATGATTTAAAATTAGTCCGTATGAAATACATATTCAGATCATTAGCTTTGTTAATTTTTCTTTTGTCAATTACTTCGCTTAGCCTGTATGCCGGTAAAACAAAGATCAGGCTCCTCCTTAAAAAAGGACAGAAGTTTGAATACCTGGTTTCAGGTACTTTTAAAGCGGAAAACAATAGTTCGGATAAGCCCATAGAGGTTGATCAGAAGATGGAATTGACTATTGATCAGGTTGTACTGGATAAACTCCGGAATGGAAATTATTTAATCCAGGCTGACTATAAGCGCTTTACACTTGAGATAAATTCCAACGATAAAATTGCGAAGTATGATTCAAATTTATCGGATAACCGGCCCTGGTTTAACAGACTATTAGAAGGTCTGACCAAAATTAGCCTTAAATATGAAGTTTCCCCCTTAGGGGTTGTCAGTAATCTGACGGGGTTTGAAGAATTTACCAAGGATAAAGACCGGCATGATGAGGTTGTCAATTACATTAAGGAATTTGGCACTGACCGCATTATAGTACAGATGTATAATTATATTCCAAAATTGAAAGTTGAAAAGGGAGATCAATGGATAGCCGAGGGTGTCCTGGCTGAGATGAACAACCTGAAATATGACATTAATTATATGCTGGACGAAGTTACTGATGAAAACTGCAAACTTGATTTTAATGCGAAGTTTAAATATGCATCAGATAAAAAATTAATTCTTGGAAAAAAGAGCATAAGGGTTGAAGAAACAATTACCCAGAAAGGAAATATAATCCTTGACACTAAACGAAATCTGCCATTGTTGTCGACAGTAAATCAGAAAACAGATATGCTCTTATATACAAAAGATACAGTCACCAATAACCAAGATGTCTCGCAAATGAAAATGACATCACAAACCACAACTAAACTGGTTAAATAGTTAATTGATACTCATTGGGAGCCTGAATCCGGAAAGCATTATCAGATGGTTTTCGGGATTTTTTATTTCATATATAGGACTTTTCCCTTTGTAATCGGATTCAACGGTAATATCAAAATGATTTAGTAAATTTGAATATGATTAACATATGAAACCCACTCGCAACGAATGAATAGGCCATTTGATTACAAACGTTTAATTGTGTTGGTTTTATTGATCGTACTTATGACCGCCATTGCCTCACTTACCATTGGGCGGGATATTTTTATGAATAACGAAAAAAGTATACTTTCATTCGCCATTGTTAATTTTTCGGGCTATTTTTTTTTCTTCCTTTTTATGCCCGTAGAACTGCCCTTCATTTATTACCTCCGTACAGATTATGATCCATTGATTCTTAACCTGGTGGCCCTGGGAACTGCCATGTCGTCGCAGGTGATTGATTACCTGATTGGTTATTTTTTCAGTAAGGGAATCATTGACCGGTTGATCGGGCGAAGACGCTACGAAAAGGCAGAAACCGAAATACGCAAGTTTGGCAACCTGACTTTATTCCTGTTCAATTTCCTGCCTTTTTCCTCGCCGGTAATTTCACTGACAGCAGGAATGCTGAAATACCGGGCTAAAGATGCCTTTCTTTTCAGCCTGGCAGGATTAATCTGCCGGTATCTGTTAATGACGCTGATATTTCATTAAATCGTTACAATAACTCTGCCTCCAGCAGGAGTTCTTCCATTTCGAGCTGGACATTTATCGCCTCGTTACGGGCTTTTTCGGCGAAATCTTCCCCATCCGAAGCATATATAATCTGGCGCGAGGAATTAACCAATAAACCGCATCTATCGTTCATTCCGTATTTGGCCACTTCTTCCAGACTTCCCCCCTGAGCTCCTACTCCGGGAACAAGAAGAAAGTGATCTGGAACCAGTTCACGTATTTCTTCAAGCTTCTCAGCTTTGGTGGCACCTACCACATACATCATGTTATCGGTGGTACCCCATGCCTGTGAGGTTTTCAGCACCGTTTCAAAAAGTTGTTCTCCTGTTTCAGCATTCTTCAGGTATTGAAAATTAGCTGCTCCCTTGTTTGAAGTCAGAGCCAGTAATATGACCCAACGGTCGAGGTAAGTCATGAATGGTTTGATGGAATCTTCGCCCATGTAAGGAGCAACCGTTACGGCATCAAAATCCATGTGATCGAAGAATGCACGCGCGTAAAGGTTTGAGGTGTTCCCAATATCTCCCCGTTTGGCATCTGCAATGATGAACTGTTCAGGATATTTCTCGCGAATATAATGAACTGTCTTCTCGAGACTGATCCATCCTGCCACTCCCTGGCTTTCGTAAAAGGCCAGGTTGGGTTTATAGGCCACGCACAAATCATGGGTGGCATCAATAATCTTTTTGTTGAAAGCAAAAGCAGGATCACTCGTTTCGTTCAGGAAACGTGGAATTTTTAAGATATCCGTGTCCAGTCCGATGCACAGAAAGCTGCGCTTCAGTTTTATCTGTTCAAAAAGTTCATCTCTGTTCATAAAGCATCTTTTAAAAGCCTCCCCCAAACCCCCTCCCAAAGAGGGGGTTTGAAGAATCTGCATTTGATTCATATTCTCATTAAGTAACACTTAATATCATAATAATTTAGTTGAAACTCAATTGCTCTTTTGAGCCTTCTTAACCTTAAGCCCTCCCCTTCGGGGAAGGTTGGGATGGGGCTTCTATTAAATCTCCGCTTCTTTTAACCGTTCTGCATTCTCTTCCACCTGCAGTTTATCGATGATTTCATCCAGATCTCCCCCTATTACTGCCTGAAGATTATAAATGGTCAGGTTGATACGGTGATCGGTGATGCGTCCCTGAGGCCAGTTGTAGGTACGGATCTTGGCTGAACGGTCGCCTGTGGAAACCATTGTTTTCCGTTTCGAGGCAATGACGTCCAGGTATTTCTGATGTTCCTGGTTGTATATACGGGTTCGCAATTCAATCATAGCCTTTGCCAGGTTCTTGATCTGTGATTTCTGATCCTGACAGGTCACCACAATCCCGGTAGGGATATGAGTTAGTCGTATAGCGGAATAGGTCGTATTGACCGATTGTCCGCCTGGGCCTGAAGAGCAGTAAGTATCTTTGCGGATATCGCTGTCGCGAAGATCGATGTCGAATTCTTCAGCTTCAGGTAAAACAGCCACCGTAGCAGCCGAAGTATGCACACGTCCCTGTGTTTCGGTCTGAGGTACCCGCTGCACGCGATGAACGCCAGATTCATATTTCATGATGCCATAGACCCCTTCGCCCGAAATGGTGGCGACAATTTCCTTAAAACCTCCTGATGTGCCTTCACTCGTATTGGTTACCTCCAGTTTCCAACCTCTGCGTTCACAGAATTTGGTATACATGCGGAACAGGTCGCCTGCAAATATGCTGGCTTCATCGCCTCCGGTTCCTGCACGGATTTCGAGGATGGCATTTTTACCATCTTCAGGATCGGCCGGAATAAGAAGTAATTTTATATTCTGTTCCTTTTCAGGAATCATCGCTTCCGAACTTTCAATCTCTTCACGGGCCATTTCGCGTAAATCTTCGTCAGTCTCTTCAGCCAGGATTTGCTTGCCAGATTCAATGTTGTCGATCATTGCCTTATACTCTTTGAAGGCATTGACCAGCAATTCGAGCCGTTTGTATTCCTGGTTTAATTTGACGTAACGTTTCATGTCGCCCATCACCGAAGGATCGGTAATTTGCTGCCCTACTTCATCGAACCGATATTTGATCGATTCGTATTTCTCAAATAATGAATAGTCTGCCATATATTATGATGATAGATTTTTAAAAAAAAAGATATTAGACCAATGCCTGGGTATTCCGCAGAGCGAAGCTAATACTCAAACTCTCCGAACTGAGATTTGATGGTGAGTTTTTTGCCTTCACACGCTTCCACATGGCCGACAATGCGGGCTTCAATGTTGTATTTTGCCGAGATGTCCATAACCTGATCGGCATACTCCGGAGCGAGATATACCTCGAACCGGTGACCCATGTTGAATACCTTGTACATTTCCTGCCAGCTTGTTCCCGATTCTTCCTGAATCATTTGAAACAGCGGAGGAACATCAAACAAGTTATCTTTTATAACATGAACGTTATCCACAAAATGCAGCACTTTGGTTTGTGCTCCCCCTGAACAATGAATCAATCCATGAATTTCACCCCGTAGTGCCTCAAGTAAATCCTTAACCACAGGAGCATAGGTGCGAGTGGGAGAGAGTACCAGTTTCCCGGCATCAAGACCAACTGAAGCAATGGTCTCGGTAAGTTTCTTTGTTCCAGAATAGACCAGATCAGCGGGAATTTCAGGATCAAAACTCTCGGGATATTTCTGAGCCAGGTAATTGGCAAATACATCGTGGCGGGCTGAGGTTAATCCATTGCTGCCCATACCGCCGTTGTATTCATTCTCGTAGGTTGCCTGTCCGAAAGAGGCAAGCCCAACAATCACATCACCAGCCTGAATATTATCTGCCGAAATCACATCTTTACGCATCATGCGACAAGTGACCGTAGAGTCAACGATAATTGTACGTACCACATCGCCTACATCGGCAGTTTCACCACCGGTAGGATAGATGTTAACCCCCAATTTGCGAAGATCGGCACACAGTTCTTCGGTGCCATTGATTATCGCGGCAATGACTTCGCCCGGTATCTTGTTTTTATTTCTTCCTATGGTTGATGAAAGCAGGATATTTTCGATTGCACCCACACAAAGCAGGTCGTCTAGATTCATGATAATGGCATCCTGTGCAATTCCTTTCCAGACTGAGAGGTCTCCGGTTTCTTTCCAGTACAGGTAAGCCAGCGATGATTTAGTCCCGGCACCATCGGCATGCATGATATTGCACCAAAGGGGATCACTACCCAAAATATCGGGGATGATCTTGCAAAAGGCTTTGGGATACAATCCTTTGTCGATATTCTGGATAGCATGGTGTACGTCTTCTTTCGAAGCCGATACCCCACGAGCCATATACCTGTTAACTGCTGACATACAATCTGAATTACCTGATCAATTTCAGGGGGCAAAGGTAATACTTTTAGGGAAATAATTTGGAGGGGAGTTATTATTAGCTATGGGAGATTGTATTTAACAGACCTGCTTTCGACCTGCACAGAAGGTATCTGGGAGGGGAATACGTCGTATTAGCTTCGTATGAATTAATCTATGATTGATCTGCATCTGTACTAAAATCCCGATTTTGATACAGATACAATACAATTAAGAATCAATTATACCAAAGAAAACCCCTCTCAATCCCCTCTCATTCCCTATTCAATCCCGGCCCGGCACAAGACGACATTCTTCCGATCAGTCACTTTCCCGAATGGCCTTTTTGCAAACAAACAATAATAATGGAGATACTGATGTGTGACTCTTCATGGTAATATAGTAGTCTGTAGATTGATCCGGTATTAAGTTGGACCGACATGGTTTAAAAATATTTATATCGTTATTTAGAATAATTCTAAACAATATTTTCGTCTTGTTGTTAACAAATCCATCAATATTCAATTTTTCAAATCTAAAATTTTAAACAATGAAAGCTAAAAGTCTGCTAATGGTCGTGGTACTTGCACTTGCAATTAGTGCCCAAAGTTTTGCTCAGGTTCGTACCTATAAAGACGGATCAGCCTGGGCCGTGTCATTTGTCCAGATAAAGAATGGTATGGGTATGGATTACCTGAACAGTCTGAAAACCACCTGGAAAGCCGTTCAGGATGAAGGTATTAAACAGGGATTAATCTTGTCGTATAAAATTCTTGAAGGAACGGCTTCTAACCCTGAAGACTGGCAAATCATGCTGATGGTTGAATACAAGAACCAGGCCAGTATGGAAGGTAATGAGGACAAATGGGATGCCATTCAGTCCAAAGTTGTCGGAAGTGAAGCAGACCAAAAGAAGCTGCAGGAAATTCGTGTAAATATGCGTACAATATATGGTGCGAAGTTGCTGAGAGAAGTTGTTTATAAATAATATCGAAACGAATACTCCAATAATCTATTTACAAGCCGGATTACTATTCATATAATCCGGCTTCTAATTTCAGTGTCTTTTGAAAGTATCACGGCACGAGAATCTTTAAAGCTACCTATTTAAATTCTATTCATGGAAATCGTTGCTCAAGACCCTGAATTCCGTTCGCCGGTCGAGCATCTTGGCTATTTCCTGCTGTTCAGGAGTGAGTTTCATGATAAATTCTTCGTTGAGTTCATCTCCCTTTTTCAGGAAATCATATTGTTTGGCAATGGCCTTGGTTACTTTCTTTGGCCATGTTTTTCCATATCCTTTAGCAATCAGGCGGCCCGGATTAATGCCTTTAGAAATCAGAAAATCGACCACCGATTGAGCTCTTTTCTGCGACAATTCGGAGTTAAACTGGTCACTGCCTATAAAGTCAGTGTGCGCCATCAATTCTATTTTGATGGTCGGATTAAGAGTAAGCAATTGGACAACTGAATCGAGAGCCATTTTTGATTCTTCAGTAATTTCATAACTGCCGAATGCATAATTGATATTGTTGACTTTTATTGGTTCATCGGTTGGAGCCAGCTTAAACTGGAAATGAAAATCCTTACTGTCATCCAGTCCGATTGTCGAGGTCCTGGCTTTATCATTCAGGTAACCATCGCGGAATGCTGCAATCACGTACTCGGTTTCAGGCTTTAACTTGATCTGGAAACGACCGCCATCAGCTCTCATCTTCAGGTTTGTACCGTCAGTCCCTATGATGCGAATCATTGCCCCGTCAATATTCTGTTTAGTATCCTTGTTGATAACTTCTCCGCTTGCGTTGAATACTTTAGGTGGAAGGTAGAATGAATAAATATCGTCGCTTCGTGAGCCTTTCCTGTTCGATGAGAACAATCCTTTTTCATCCTCTCCTTTGATAAACGAGATTCCAAAATCGTCACCGGGAGAATTGACGGGGGCCTTCATGTTTTCCACTTTCCACTTTCCCTTATCATCTTTTACTGCCTTGAAAATATCCAGACCACCTAACCCGGGATGATAGTTGGATGAAAAATACAGATCTCCGTTTTCGCGAATAAACGGGAACTCTTCGTCACCGGGAGTATTAATTTCAGGACCCAGATTGACAGGTTTGTCGTAAGCTCCACCTTTATCATTGGCCATCCAGATATCTTTTCCGCCATAACCACCCGGGCGATCGGAAACGAAATACAAGGTAGTCCCGTCGCTGCTTAGCGATGGCTGGGCAGCGATCAGGCTATCGCCAACCAATTCAATTAAGGTGGGTTCGGACCATTCGTCTCTTGACTGATTAGTCGAAAACAACTGGGCTCCTATGTCTTTTGTCTTGTCGTACAGGCAACGGGTGAAGATCATCTGATCTCCGTTGGCTGAAAGTGTTGCAGCTCCTTCATCACTGGCTGTATTGATCAGATTGTTTTCATCGAGCAGCTTTGGTTTTTCCCATTTCTGTTTTTGAATTTCAAACTTACTTGTAAACAAATCTGAAAATCGGGTCCCGGTAATATTGCTTTTCCGTTTACCAATTACAATATCGCGGGTAGAGCTAAAGATGACCTCATTGTCACGTCCACCCACAAAAACAGGGCAATAATCATTGTAATTCGAATTCAATTCCTTGACAATGCCAACCCTGTATCGGTTTGGTTTGTCAAGCCATTCCCTGGCAACTTTTGCTCCTTCCATTGCGTTTTTTGCCATTTGGTCATCAGGCTTAACTCCCAGGTAGGTTTGATACCAGGTTATTGCATCATCATATTTTTGTGTGGCTTTTAAGCAATCGGCATAATGAAGCATACATATGGGTTCTGCATAATTTCGTTTAATGGCATTTTTATACCATACGACCGCTTTGGCAAATTCGCTTATTCTATTATAGGATTCAGCAATCCGAAAAGCTATTTCGGGCTTTTCAGCGCTGAGGCTCTGGCTGCGGTATGCTTTTCTGTATTTTTCAATGGCATGATAATATTCCCCGATTTCATATGATTTATTTGCCGTGGCCATGTATTTCCGGGCTGAGCATGAACCAAGTAAAAGGATCATCAGGAAAAGAAGTGTTTTGGGGATAACCGGGTTCTTCATTTTAAATTATCACGTTTGGCGGTAAAAGTAACCATTTTAAATCCAATCTAAAAAACGGAAAAGCTTTATTTAAAGTATACTGAAGCACAACATTTATTTGGAATCAGAAACCTGATCTTCATTGGTTTCAGTTTTCTGATGCCGAAATTACTATTTTCACTGTAATCCAAACGGTATCCATCAGGAATAATTGTCATCGCAATGACGCTGTGGCCTGTAAAAATGAATTACAACGGCATAAAAAAAGCTCCCGGGTCTCACCGGAAGCTTTTCGCTATCGTTTGACAGTGAAATACTATTTTACAAACAGCAATTCCCTGTATTTTGGCAATGGCCATAATTCATTGTCAACAATCAGTTCAAGCTTGTCGATGTGGTAACGGATATCATCCAGATAAGGTCTCACTTTTGCCTCGTAAGCATAAGCTTTTTCCTTTTCTGATTCAATCATATTGGCCACTCTACGGGCTTCAGTCATTTCTTTTACTTTTGCCTTAATGGATGAAACATGTCCGCCGATTTCCCTGATCAGTTCAAGTCGGCCCTCAGCAAGCGAGTTAAACTCTTCATCGCTGAATACAAGCTTCAGATTCTTCACGTTTTCAAGTAACATGGTCTGGTACTCTATACCTGTCGGAACAATATGGTTGCTTGCCAAATCACCCAGAACGCGTGATTCGATCTGTAACTTTTTGGTATACTTCTCGAGTTCTACCTCAATACGACCTTCAATTTCCCGTTCGCTCAATACACCGGCTTTGGCATACATTTCAATGACACGTTTGTCGTGCATGGCTTCCAGTGCAGTTGGAACGCTGTTAATATTGGTTAAACCGCGACGGGCAGCTTCAACTTTCCATTCTTCGCTGTAACCATTGCCATCAAAACGGATTGGTTTTGATTCGATGATCAGTTTCTTCAATATCTGGAAGATGGCTTCGTCTTTCTTAACACCAGCTTCAATCAATGCATCAACATCAATTTTGAATTTAACCAGCTGGTCTGCAACAGCGGTATTCAGGGCAATCATAGCCGATGCACAGTTTGCAGAAGAACCTACCGCACGGAATTCAAAGCGGTTCCCTGTAAATGCAAATGGCGAAGTACGGTTACGGTCGGTATTGTCCAGAATGATTTCAGGAATACGACCGATATTTAATTTCAGATTGGTCTTTTCATCCGGTGTCATTTTGCGGTCAACAACTGCTTCTTCCATCATGTCTAACATTTTGCTGACTTCAGTTCCCAGGAAAGCAGAGATGATTGCAGGAGGAGCTTCGTTAGCGCCCAGGCGGTGTGTGTTTGGAGCAGTAAGTATACTGGCACGTAACATATCCTGATTGACATACAATGCCTTCAAGGTATTAATCACGAAGGTCAGGAACTGTAAGTTTGATTTTGGGTTTTTTCCCGGAGAATAAAGATTAACACCCGTATCGGTTGAAAGTGACCAGTTGTTGTGTTTTCCCGATCCGTTGATTCCAGCAAAAGGTTTTTCGTGGAATAGTACTGCAAAATTGTGTCTGCGTGCGATTTTTTTCATCAGGTCCATGATCATCTGGTTGTGATCGTTGGCCAGGTTCAATTCCTCGTAGATCGGTGCAAGTTCGAACTGATTTGGTGCTACCTCATTGTGACGGGTTTTAACCGGAATACCAAGTTTAAAGGCTTCGTTTTCCAGATCTTCCATGAAGCGGAAAACACGGGTAGGAATGGAACTGAAATAATGGTCATCCAATTGCTGATCTTTAGAGGCGGAGTGTCCCATCAGGGTACGTCCGGTGAGCATCAGGTCAGGACGAGCCATGAATAAGGCTTCGTCAACCAGGAAGTATTCCTGTTCCCAACCCAGGTTGGCATTGACCTTGGTTACATTTTTATCAAACATCTGGCAAACTTCAGTCGCAGCATCGTCAACTGCAGCCAGAGCTCTTAAGAGAGGTGTTTTATAGTCGAGTGCCTCACCGGTATAAGAAATAAAGACTGTAGGGATACACAAGGTATTATCAACGATAAAGGCAGGCGACGAAGGATCCCATGCTGTATAACCACGGGCTTCGAATGTTTGGCGGATACCGCCACTTGGGAAAGAGGAAGCGTCAGGTTCCTGCTGTGAAAGCATGGAGCCAGACAAGGATTCAACTACAGATCCGTTTTCGCCATGAACAATAAAGGCATCATGTTTTTCAGCCGTACCGTCAGTCAACGGATGAAACCAGTGGGTAAGGTGGGTCGCTCCGGATTCGAGTGCCCATGATTTCATTCCCTGGGCAACCTGATCTGCCATTTTGCGATCAATAGTGGTTCCATGATCAACCGCATCAACAACGGCTTTAAAAGCTTCCTTCGACAAGTATTTCTTCATTTTCGGACGATCAAAGACCATCATTCCATAAAAATCAGAAACCAGGTTTTCTTCACGTTTTACTTCAACGGGTTTTCTTTTCAGTACCTCTTCAAGAGCTCTAAATCTAAATTGTGCCATAACTTAAAATTTAATGTTTATATTTTGTTTGTTGTCTCAGTTTTTCGAGATAATCGCATAACAAAAATATATAAATAATGAATTAAAGGCATAAAAAAAGAGGTAAATGCTTTAAAATTTACAATTAATTCAGAAAACACATTAAAAAAGCCGGGGTATTGTTAAAATTGTATGAATAATTGTCAACAATTGTAAAAAACTCAGTTTCCTAAAAGATAAGGGATAAAGACAGGAGGATGTATATTTAAGTTGTACTTAAGAGGTCGTTGATCCTTTGAGGAGAAGTCGACAAAAACCTGCTACCTGAACAAATAAAGAACATTACCAAAGCTTATACTTGTATGCTTATGGAGTCTTCTGGATTAATAACCACATAGACACATAGTACACATAGAAATATTTAAAGTAACATTTAAACTATGTGTACTATGTGTCTATGTGGTTAAAAATATAAACAGATGAAAAGGAAATAAATAATTGATGCCAGGTTTATCTTTTCTTTTTCTTTGGCTTTACATATTGCTCTTCTTCGCGAAGCAATGCCTTCCAGTCGTTTGGATTATCTGCTGCCAAATCGATCGTTGTCGTATATTCTTCCTTGTCGATGATTAATACACTCACTTTTTGACCAAGGAATTCTTCGATCTCTTCAAGCACCGGTTTTTCTTCAGGACTGCAGAATGAAATGGCCAGTCCCTTTTTTATCCCTCGTCCGGTACGACCCACACGATGGACGTAATTCTCTGCTACATCAGGCAGATCGTAGTTAATGACATAATCCACATCTGGAATGTCGATCCCGCGGGCACTGACATCGGTGGCAATCAGAACCTTTGCATCTCCGGTTTTGAACTGGTTCATCACATCCAGCCTGTCTTTCTGATCCTTGTCTCCATGAATCGTAAGACATTTTATTTCAGCCCTTTCCATGGCTTTGAAGACTCGTTCAGCACGTACTTTGGTGCGGACAAAAACCAATATTTTCGATTCAGGATTTTCTTTTATCATCCGTTCCAGAAAAAACCGTTTATCATCCATATCAATCATTGCTACTGAATGGGTGACATTCTTTGCTACCGGATTTTTTGGTGATATTTCTATGCGGATAGGGTTAATTACAAGCGAATAAGCCAATTCCTTGATTTCAGGATTAATGGTTGCCGAAAAGAATAAGGTCTGCCGTGTTTTGGGCAGGCGGTGAATCAATTGCCGGATGTCTTTGATAAATCCCAGCGCCAGCATATGATCGGCTTCATCCAGTACGAGAATCTGAATCTCATCCAGTACAATGTGGCCCTGGCTGACGAGATCGAACATACGTCCCGGAGTGGCAACCAATATATCGATACCGCTTTTTAGTTTTGCTATCTGGGGATCCTGTTCTACGCCACCAAATACACAGGCCGTTTTTACCCGTGTATGCTGTCCGATGGATTGGAAAACCCCGGTGATCTGGAGGGCCAGTTCGCGTGTGGGTGCCATTACCAGACAACTGATTGAATCGCATCTGCTGCTTCTTTTTTGCTGATGGATGATGTCAATTACCGGAATGGCAAAGGCAGCTGTTTTCCCGGTTCCGGTTTGTGCAATGGCAAGGATATCATCCCCCTTTAAAATAGGTGATATGGCTTTATACTGAATGTCAGTAGGTCGGCGAAAGCCAAGTGTTGCCAGGTTTTCCTTGATTTCAGGAGATATGCGGTAATCATCAAACTTCATAATACGAATCGTTTATAAGGCACAAAGAAACGCAATTTTACCGGAATCCTATTGCGTAAAGAAAGATGCATTCGATCCTTAGGTGCCCTTTTGAGGGATATACCCTGTCCTGTGCCCAGAATAATACAAAATAAGTCAGCTCAATATATAAAGATCACTTTCGAATATTGTTTTTTAGAGGTGCTTATTTTTAAAATGTACATTCCAACCTGACTGATAGTACTGTTAAAATCAATTTTCCCGGCAGATCTTCCCAATATTTTGTGCACCATCCTGTTTCCCCGTAAATCATATAAATCAGCAGTTATCTTTTCTGAATTATTATCGCCAATACTATAAATTATTCTTTTACTGTTTGCCGGATCTGAATAAATAATCATTGGTTCGATCTGTTTTTGAACGATTGAAGTAAAAATAGAGTTATTAAGTATTCTACGTTTTACAACCGTTGTAACTGCCACTTTATCCGTACTGAAGAATCCACTGCTCATGGTCATAAAAACAGTGTCTCCGATTGCTATTTTGGTTTTCAGGTAGACATCAATATTCTTCGAACTTAACACGAAATGATCTACCTGCAAAACAGTATTCCTTGGATTGAACAAGAGAAGGCCGTTTACATTCAAAGGTAGAATCATGGTTTTGTCGAACGAAAGGGTGATTTTACTTCCTGGTTGATCCGTAACAGCACCTGTGAGTTTTGTCTCTGTGAGAGTATTGGATATACTGAAAGTTGGAATGGAAGCCAGTTTGACATTACTTGTTCCAGTAACCGTACCTGAGGAATATGAAATGCTTGTCTTTTTTCCTGAAGAAAGACTTGACGCCAGCAAGATATGAACCTTTGAGTGATCAGTCGGATCTGGATAAACCCTCAAAACAGGAATCGGGACATTGTCGGACAAGGCAGTAAAACCATTGAAATTGCCCGTAACATCTTGTAATTCTGTTGAAAATTCCAAAATTATCTCATCTGCCACTTTGGTGCTTCCCATGATTAAACTGGGACAAACCGGCCAGCCCTTGATTGTAGATATTTTTTTGATTAATTCTTCGGCGTTTTTTAAATGCTGGGCAACAGTAGGATGATAATCGATTGCTATTCCCAAACTGCCGGTTTGTTGCGACATTTCAAAGAAAGAGACCTTCCCGTGGTTTTTTTTACTGGCTGTAACGGCAATGTAATTCAGATATTTTCTTACGCGGCTTAAATCGGCTCCCCCTATCATTGGACCCAGCAAACAAAGGATATCTGCACCGCTGTTTTTTAGCTGAAGGGTATCGATAAACTGAAGATACTTGTTAACGTATTTTGCCGAATCGCCTTTCCCTGTGCTAAAGTCGTTTGTTCCCAAATCAATGCATATCAAATCTGGTTTTTGATTAAAGGTATAAAGCGGTACGGCATCATACAGGTATACCCGCTGATAATAATTGGGCATGCAATCGGCATTACCTGTAACCGGTCCGTCATAATTACGGTAAATCCCTATTCCTGATTTGCAAACACCTAAATGACGGGCATTGAAGCTTCGCGATGCAATAGCAGCGTAGGTCAGATAATGATTTTCGGTGGTTGCACTAAATGATCCACCCAGAACACCTTCATTTCCATATCCGCAGGTGATTGAATTTCCAATGAATTCAATTAAATGCTCACGTTTATCGGAAATTTCAACCAATGTTTTTCCCTTGTCGACAAGGTACCCGCAAAACTGAGTTTTTCCAAAGCTTAGTTCTGTAAGTTTAAATAATTCAATCTCATGAATCGTATCTTTTAGCCCGGTAGCAATAGAATAGTTATTTTGTCCCGATTTGGTTTGTATTCTCGCTATGATTTCATTATCAAGAATAACATTGTAATAATTCTGCGTCCCTTCATCACTAAGGATCAGGGCAATACTCGTTCCCTGGAAACTAGCCCTTACCGATACTCCTGAATATGAAAAGCGGGGCTTCAATGGATTTGAGAAATCAATCCGGCCTGTGTATTCAATCAATGGATTATCTGCTTTAATTACATCATATTCAACTGCATTAGTCATTTGAAACAACAATAGTCCCATGATAAAAAGAGCGATTTTCTTCATAAACATGCTTTGTAATCTGGTCATTTCTTTAGATTAAGCTTTCCGTTATTCAGCCACAAGGTTATTCTTCCCATCCGGTCAAATGGAGGATAGGTATGCATGCCACCGGTTACCAGGTCGATTTTCCCGTCATTGTTAAAATCCCCGGGTTCGCAACAGAGCAAATGGGTTGGGTTTTTAGCGATTTCGTGTTTGACGTATTGCATATTGCCTGTGTTTTCGAGCCAGATTAGACTATTGGAATCGGGTTTATCCCAGATATTAAATTCACTCACTACGAATAGATCAAGGTCTCCGTCATTATCGATGTCGGCAGCACGTACATTGGTGGCTCCTGTAAAACTGCAAAGCCTGTGGAATTCAAAATTCAGGTTCCCTTTGTTTTCGAGCCACTGTACACCATGCCATGGACGGCCTTGTGGTGGGATATAATCAAAAGCATCACCATTGGTATATAAAATATCCATATCGCCATCCTTATCCAAATCACACATGGAGATACCGCTCGATCCGAAATCCTGATTACTCGAACCCCAGATCAGCTTAGGCTTAAAATTTCCCTTCCCATCATTGATAAAACAGTAAATCTCTTCCCATTCCTGGCTTACCAGCGAAACAATGTCCAGATCGCCATCATGATCAATATCCACAATTTCAACATTGATTGGGCCTGAAAGATTTTGCAGGATATGACTTTTATACTTCCAGTTTCCAAGGTTTTCAATCCAGCGTGTTTCCCCATCATCATAACCAAATTGAGCTACTGCAAGATCCATATCACCATCACCGTCCAGATCGCCTGCCCGTGCGTCTGATACACGTGCAATTTTTTCTGCAACCACATGTTTCGTGAAATGACAATGTCCGTCATTTTCAAGAATCACCACGGAACCTATTTTATCATTATTTGGGAACAACATTCCCAGAACGCCTACTACCAGATCCAAATCGCCGTCTTTATCGAAGTCGATGGCCTGAACATGTGCCGGAGCTATCAAATCACTGGCAAGCACTGTTTCTGTATAAACACCTGCCGGATACTGCCGAATCCAGTTGATTGTATTGTTTTTGGCATCACAGTCAATAACATCGAGTAACCCATCGCCATCGAGATCGATTACCTGTACATGCGAAATAAGCGGCGGTTCGGTAAACTTTAGCCCAATGGGTGTAGGATTAAGGAAATCGATTTTTTCGCCGATACTGTTTTGTGATGCATTTTCAGAACCTACTTCTTTCGAGCCTGTTTTGGTCATGATCCTGTTGATCGCTCCACTCATACTCATTCCGCTGCGCTTTGCCTGGTAATTCAGGAATATCAATGGAATTCCCACTATAACAATGATTATGATGGCAATTGGAATATAATTCTTCAGTCCTTTTTTCTTCTTTGGTGAAGTTTTTTCTTTAGTCATGATTTAAAATCTATAGTATAAGGTTGTTCAACGCATTTGCATAGCTGGGTTGGTCATAAAACTAATTAAAAAACTATATTTGGTGGAGTTTTTTTTATAAAATAATTACGATTAATCCCTGAATCCTTTATTCTAAAGAAAACAGGTGAGCACTAAGCTAATATTTATCAAAACCAATACCGAACCTAAGCTTAAACCTTGAAGAAAATCATAAAAAACATACGTTATATACTTATCATTTTCGTATTTGGATTGATCCCTGCCCTGATCTGCCAGAATTTTACGGAGAAACCGGTTGACCGGAACATTCATATGCGAAGTTTCCGATACGGCAAGGATCCTTCGGTAATTCGATGCAACCGTGGTGACCGGTTACATTTGACCTTCTCAACCGATGATACAGGACATTCATTTTTTCTCGAGGAATTTGACCTTGATGCCAAGATTAGTCCTGCCCGCGATAAAGTAGAAGTATTCAGGCCCAGTGATCCGACACTGGAATCAGTCACCACTGAAGAAATGACTTTTACGGCCAGTCATCCGGGAATTCTGAATTACCTGGTTGCCCGAAGCAATTATCGCTGCCATGTCTGGTGCGGTCCGATGCATGCTTTCGAAATGGGAAAACTGGTGATCATGCCCAATACCCTGTTGATTTTCAGCCTGGGTTGTGTGCTTGGAATCTTGGTTTTAGGGTTGATTGGTATCTTTCGGAAAAGAACAGTTGGCTTAGTGTATGATCCTGAAGAATCAACCTCTCGTGACGTACTGAAAAACTCCCCATTTCTGCGGAAAATAATATCTTCCAGATGGCCTCAAACCATTCTGGTCATCTTCTCCATGATGATGATATACGTGGTGCTGCTGACTACCCTTTTCGGAACCAAAGTGTCGGGCCGCAACCTGGGCGTTCTATTGATGTGGGCAATCTGGCTGTTTGTACTCGTAGCTATTCTCACTCCATTCCTGGGAAGAATCTGGTGTACGATGTGCCCCTTGCCTTTTTTTGGAGATTGGTTACAACGAAGATCATTTTTTACTCCGTTAAAAGGCAAAACCAAAGAATACAATAACTGGTGTTCCGGTCTGTTTCTGAAATGGCCTGCCCGGTTAAAAAACGACTGGCTAAAGCTGGTTGTTTTTCTGATACTGACCACTTTTTCGACCACCCTGGTAGCTAATCCAATGGTTTCAGGAATAGCTGTGATTATACTTGTTTTAGCACCGACCTTAATGTCTCTGTTCTGGGAAAACAGGGCATTCTGCCGATACATTTGCCCGGTAAGTGCATTCGTCGGTCCTTTTTCACGGATGAGCCCGATAGCCCTTAGAAGCAAATCCCAGCAGGTTTGCGACAATTGCAAACCCCATTATTGCCAGAAAGGTAGTCCCAAAGGCTGGGCTTGTCCCTATGGACTGAATGTAGGGGAGATCAGGGAAAATCAGGATTGCGGATTGTGTCTCGAATGTACCCGGAGTTGTTTGTATAACAATGTAACCATTTACAAAAGGCCTTTCTTCCCTGAACTTGGAACACGGACCTTTAGTGAAGCCTGGCTGACAATGGCTGTGTTTTCTCTATCCATCGTTTACAGCATTTTGTATGAGGGAACCTGGTCGGAGGTTCGCAACTATGTCAATATTCTGGACAAACAAAACTGGGGGCTTTTCGCTTTATACACCCTGTTTATCTGGACCCTTGCACTTATTTTGGTTCCTGGCTTAGTTTATCTTTTATCCGGAACAGCAGTGAAACTCTCCGGCATTAAACGTAGTACAACCGATGTGTTTTTGGCCTCCACAGGGGCTTTACTTCCTCTGGGTCTTATGCTTTGGATCGCCTTTGTAATTCCGATGCTCTTTGTAAATGTCACTTTTATCGAACAATCCTTTTCCGATCCCTTTGGCTGGGGATGGGATTTCTTTGGAACGGCCAACATTCCATGGCACCAGTTATTTCCCCGGCTTGTTCCCTGGATCCAGGCATTGCTTATTCTAACCGGACTTGGATATAGTCTGAGGAATCTGAAAAGGACATTTTCGAAAGAAAACCTTTCATCCAAACAGCTTTTTCTTATTATGCTTCCATTAGCTGTTTTAATAACAATAGTTGCTGTGACTATGATATTCTTTCATACCAATTAGAAATAATATTTATATATTTATCCTGCTAAACTTAATCAGAATGTTCATGAAAAAGAAGAATGTTTTTTTATTTGCCGGACTTGTTATTGTATTCATTATACTGGTTAAGATCATCCCTGAAATTCCCTTCCGAAGCAATATTCCTTCACTTCCCGATTTGACAACTGTTTCTGATTCCTTAAAAAATCAAATTAGAGAGGCCTCCCGTAAAGCATATATCAATCCCTCTTCGGATAACCTGGGAAAGCTCGGAATGGTATACCATTCAAGCACAAATTACCAAAAGGCAGCTGTTTGTTATGAACTTGCGGTTAAGAAGGATAGATCAAAATGGACATGGAGTTATTATCTCGGGTATTTGAATATGGAAATGGGTGAACCTGAGAAATCCATTCAGAATTTCTTAACCGTTATCAATCAGAATCCTGATGCCCATCTGGCCTGGTATTATATGGGCGAAGCCTACGAAAACCTTGGGTCAGACGACAAGGCAGAATTGTCCTTTTTAAATATCGAATCTTTGCAGGGAGATGACAACAGGGGAAGTTCTCCCTTTCGGAAAGATCATTTCACTTTGAATATTTACGCCAGGTTTCAGTTGGCCAGGATATATATAAAGGCTGGAAAGCTTGGTTATGCGGAAAATGTAATACGGCAAATCCTGAAGGAAAACCGTACATTTGGCGAAGCTTACCGACTTCTTGGAGATATTTACAGTAAAAGGGGGAATAAGGGTTTAAGCGATAAATTTATCATGTGGGCAAATGACCAGATTACGAACAATGTTCCTGTTGATAACCTGATGGATAAATTGACATTGCTTTCGAAATCTGATCTTTATTTGATGAAACAGATTGATGAAGCCAAGCGAACCATTTACCCTGAATGGGTTGATAAGTTGATTATTAATGCCTTGCAGGTTATGCCTGAAAATAAATATGTGATCTCCAAAGCGGTTAAGTTTTATGTCGGAATTGGGGTGTCGAAACTTGCTTTTCCACTTCTGAATAAGCACCTGGAATATTTTAAGGATGATGCAAATGAAATTAACGAGGTGTCTGATTTGCTGGTTAAGAATGGTGACTATTCACAATCGCTGGCCTATTTTAGCAGGTCTTTAAAACTCAATCCTGATGCAACCGATCAACAATTAAACCTGGTATACGCTTCTTATCATGCCGGAATGAAAGACAAGGCGATGAATTACCTGGAAGAAATAATTAACAAGCACAGGAATGATGTGACAGTATGCTCACACGCCATTTATGTATTGTTAACCCTGGGCGAAAATGAAAAGGCGAAAGAATATTTGACGGAACTTAAGGGGGCTGCCCTTGCAAGTCCTAAAGTTCAGCAATGTTCGGGGATGATAGCAGAACAGGAGGACAAACCGGATATTGCTTTAGCACAATATGAAAAATCATTCATTGGTGATCCGACGGATATAAAAACAGTAGAAAGACTTGGAAATATCCTGGTAAAAAAGGGATTGTGGGATCGGGCCATTAATCATTTCAGTAAAGCGCTGACCTATCATCCCAACGAGCCATATTTGCTGGAAAGATTGGGAACCTTGCTAATTACCTGCCCTGTGATCAAGTTGCGGAAAATTGATGAAGGTATGGAATATGCGCTTAGAGCTATAGACCATAAGTCATGCTCAAAGGAGTCCATTATGGCAGCCGGAAACAGCTTATCTGAGGCTTATGCTGCCAGGGGAGATAAAAAAACTGCCATTAGCTATTTGAATACGGTCATTGATCTGGCTCAAAACAGCAATACCTCAAAAGACTACTTGATTTATCTTCAAGGAAAATTAAAAGATCTAAAGTAATAGAAAACAAGACATCGGTGAATTTTACGTTCAGAGGATATGTTTTGCTTGGCTGGGTAATTTGCCGACACGATTAGGATACTCCATTTGAATTGTCCTTTTTCTTTTTTCTATTTACTGATGATGTTCTACATTTAAATGCGTTCAGGATGAATACGCTTATGCCTATATTGTTGACACCAAAAGCGACGAGCGCACCAATCCCAAAATCGCCGGAACTACCCATAACGTATTTTGCATTCAAACAGGTGTGCCTATTATGTTCCTGATAAAACCAAAAACTGGATTAACCTTTCGGAAGATAATTACTGGGAAGAATTTATGCCAGTCTGTTCAAAAGACGTAAAAAATGGTAAAGGGAAAGATACTATTTTAAACTCATTCTCATTGGGGGTAGCTACGAATAGAGATGAGTGGGTTTATGTTTTTAACGAAAAGAATCTTTTGAATAAAGTATCTTATTTCGCAAACTCATACAATCAGGAAATTCTAAGATGGAAGTCATCGAAATAGACGAACTCACCTTTTTGAAGGGAATACCGGAAATAGCCTGTGAATACAAGCTGGGCATCCGTTCCGCTCTCGAATGGGTACTCGATCAGTACAAGGAGAAGAAACCCAAAGATCCTACTATTGCCGAAAAGTTTGATACCTATCGTTTTGCCGACTACAAAGACCACGTGATCGACCTGCTGAAAAGGGTCTGCACGGTGAGTATCGAAACCATGAAGATTATCGATGAAATGAAATCGGATTTAGAATGGTAAATATGCAGATGTGATTAGTCTGAATTTCCATCAGTAAACATCCTAAACAGACAGAATAAATTGGTGCAATTTATTCTATTCAACCCCTGCCCAAAGTAGGTAGGCTCTTCGTGTTAGCATTCCTCCACATTTCCTTTCCCACGGCAATATAGAATGTCACAAACAGTAAACGCCCCGACTTCACCCTATAAAAAAGCAAGTAACGATTGTCACCTTGTGTATACCTTGTGTATACCTTAAGTATACCTTGTGTATACCTTGTGTGTTCATGAACACATAGGCTATACCTATGGTAATCTTATTGTATACTTATTATATACTCAATAATACACTTCAGTACAGCTCCGGAATCAAGCAAAACGGGTTTTACACACTTTGTAGAAAAGGATGTTTGGGTGGGTGAGTAAATTCAGGGAAATGAATGAGAGTTGTGGGGCTGGTATCGAATTCGGATTCAGGGTGCATTTGATGCGGTTGCCTCAGGCAAAATGAGAAGTTGTTCCAAGGCTGGTGAAGTCCCCATTGTTATTATTTAAGCATATTTGGACGGGAAGGGAAACCCTGGAAATAAATTGAACAAAGATCAAAAAGCAGTATATGAAAAAAGACAGTCTCAATTGCTCGAAGCTGTCTTACCGGTGCGGAGAGAGGGGGATTCGAACCCCCGGTTCCCTTTTGAGGAACACACGCTTTCCAGGCGTGCCAGATAAGCCACTCCTGCATCTCTCCAGATGATTGGGCTATTTTTTACGGGCCGCAAAATACGAAAAATACTACGAAAAAGCTACTCGCTCATCTCTCCAATTAAACTTTTATTCAGGTGCAGCTTGATTTCTTCATGATCCAGTCCCTGTCCAAGCAGAAACATCAGCTTGGTAATGGCTGCTTCGGTTGTCATATCCTTGCCGCTTACAACACCGGCGTTAAGCAGATCCTGGCTGGTTTCGTACTGACCCATTTTAACGGCTCCTCCCTGACACTGAGTCACATTCAGGAATATGATTTTACGCTTGATGGCATTCTTTATCTGGCTGATCATCCATCGCGAAGAAGGAATATTGCCTGATCCGAACGATTCGAGAACCACTCCTTTCAGTCCCGGAATATTCAGGATATTCTCAAAAACAAGTCTTCCTATTCCGGGAAATATTTTCAGGATAACCACATTTTCATCGAAATGTGTCCTTACTTTCAATATTCCCTTGTTGGCAAAGCGGTTAATGTTTTCTTGAAAATAGATGATTTCAACTCCTGCATTAGCAAGGGGAGGATAGTTGGCAGAAGAGAATGCATTGAAATCGTCTGCATGTCGTTTGGAGATCCTATTGCCACGGTATAATTTTGTATTGAAATAAACACAGACTTCAGGAACAATGGTCTGGCCGTTTCGCTGTGCAGCTGCAATCTGTATGGAAGTAATCAGATTTTCCTTACCATCGGTACGAAGTATACCAATTGGAAGCTGTGAACCGGTCAGTACAATTGGTTTATCCAGGTTTTCGAACATGTAGCTTAGTGCCGATGCCGTGTAGGCCATCGTATCCGTGCCATGCAGGATAACGAATCCGTTAAATTTACTATAATTACGTTCAATTGTATTGGCAATTTTCACCCAAATAGCCGGAGTCATGTTGGAGGAGTCGATTGGAGGAGTAAAAGTAACCACCTGTAAGTTATATTCCAGCCGGTTAAGGTCAGGAACCTCTTCGAGAATATGGTCAAATTTTACAGGAAAAAGATTGCCGTTGGTCGTCTTTTGAACCATACCGATGGTGCCACCGGTATAAATAATAAGAATGGAGGGCTTGTTTTCCACTTGTCAATAATCTAACATACGGATGAATACTTAAATACCAAATAGTTTCCGGGCATTATCAGTAGTAACTTTTGCAATATCACCAACTGTCATGTTGTGAAGATCGGCAATTTTTTGCGCAATATAAACAAGATAAGAACTTTCATTTCGTTTTCCGCGAAAAGGCACTGGTGTCAGGTAAGGTGAATCTGTTTCCAGAACCAGGTGTGATGGATCTATATGTTTGACTATTTGATCCATACCGCTTTTTTTGAAGGTCACGATACCACCCACACCAATTTTAAACCCCAGTGCGATAATCAGGTTTGCCTGTTCAATGGTTCCCGTAAAACTATGAAAAACACCCGTCAGACAATTATATTTTTCTTCCTTTATAACCTGGTAAACCTCATCAAATGAGTCTCGGACATGAACAACTACGGGCAGCTGATATTCACAGGCCAGGTCAAGCTGAACCCGGAACGCATGAGTCTGCTCTTCCAGAAATGACTTATCCCAGTATAAATCGATACCAATTTCACCGATACCGTAGAATTTACGCTTTTTTAGCCAGTACTCAACAACCTGTAATTCTTCCTGGTAATCGTTGTTGATCGACGTGGGATGCAATCCCATCAGCGGTATGCAAATGTGGGGATAGGTGTCAACCAGGTTCAGAAGGTTTTTAACCGACGAACTATCTATGTTTGGCAGAATGATCTTCCTGACATCATTGGAATAGGCACGCTGAATGACTTCATCCAAATCATTGATGAAGTCGGTAGAATAAATATGAGAATGGGTATCAATCAACATTATCCGCAAAATTTGGCCAAAATAAGGAAAAATAAAAGACCTGAATATGAAGCCAATATTATTTTATTGGGTTTGACGACAATTATAGTGTAGTTTTTATGTCTCCGAGTGGTCAGGAATAATCATAAAGGGTTAAAAACAAATGTCCCGAAACTTGCTCCGCAGGGCAGATTTCCGGGACATTGTCAGATTACTGAGATTGATTGATTATACGATTCCCTGGGCAAGCATGGCATCGGCTACTTTTACAAAACCGCCAACATTTGCCCCGACGACATAATTTATTTTATTTCCCTTTTTCCCATATTGTACACAGGTTTCATGAATTTCTTTCATGATGCGGTGCAGGTACATATCCACCTCTTCTTTGGGCCAGTTCATCCGAATGGAGTTTTGCGACATCTCCAATCCTGAGACTGCTACTCCGCCTGCATTGACGGCCTTACCCGGAGCATAGGTAATAGCTTCGATCAAATACTCCGCTGCATTGGCAGTACAGCCCATGTTCGAGGTTTCAGCAACAAGGAAGCACCCGTTTTTTACCAGTGTCTTTGCATCCTCCAGATTCACTTCATTCTCGCATGCACATGGCATGGCAATGTCAACCGGACATTCCCACGGTTTTTTACCCGCAATAAACTGTGCCCCGAATTCGGAAGCGTATGGTTGAACCACATCATTGTTTGAAGACCTGAGTTCAAGCAGGTAATTCACTTTCTCACCCGTGATTCCTTCGGCATCATAAATGTATCCGTCAGGTCCGGAGATGGTAACTACTTTTCCGCCCAGTTCGTTTATTTTCAGGATCGCTCCCCAGGCCACATTGCCAAAACCTGAAACACTGAACGTTTTTCCTTTTACTTCCTTGCCCAGGCTGCTTAACATGTGCTGAACAAAGTATACGGCTCCGAAACCCGTTGCTTCGGGACGCACCAAACTGCCGCCCCAACCGAGTCCTTTACCGGTTAAGACTCCGGTAAACTCATTCTTGAGCCGTTTGTACTGCCCGAACAGAAATCCGATTTCACGACCCCCAACGCCGATATCCCCTGCAGGAACGTCTGTGTTAGGACCGATGTGACGATATAGTTCAGTCATAAACGACTGGCAGAAATGCATGATTTCGTTGTCAGACTTGCCTTTTGTGCTGAAATCTGATCCACCTTTACCACCACCCATGGGCAGGGTTGTCAAACTATTCTTAAACGTTTGTTCGAAGCCTAAAAACTTCAGAACACTCAAGGTTACGGTAGGGTGAAAGCGTAAACCTCCCTTGTAGGGTCCTATGGCTGAGTTAAACTCAACGCGGAACCCGCGGTTAACCTGCACTTCGCCCCGGTCATCGACCCAGGGTACACGGAATATAATGGTGCGTTCGGGTTCAACAATTCGTTCCAGAATCTTCGCTTTTTGGTATCTGGGGTTTTTCTGGTATACATCCCATATAGATTCTATTACTTCCTGAACAGCCTGGTGAAACTCACGTTCGCCGGGTGTCCGGACTTTAAGAGCTTCCATGAATTCGCTGATGTCTGCTTTCATCTTTTTTAGAATTTTTAAATGACAGCCAAAGTTATGACTTTCGGGTGTTGGTTATTCCGAATTTAAAAAAAGTCAGCCAAACTGAACTGTCAGATAATTAGAGTAATAAAGAATTGAAATTTCATGTTTAACAACATTGATTGACTTTAGTCATCCTTTCGGACGTCGATTCAGGTCCCTTTTTCTGAAAGTGGCCTTTTTACCTGAAAATCAGTGCTTAAACTTACAGTTTAAGATCCTGAAACCCTGAATTCTGATCGGTTTGAAATCAATCTTCGGTAAAAAGTTGTAATATCTTATAAAATTGAAGCTTCTGATGTTATTTCATTAATTTAATGCTGCTGAATTATTCAACGGATTTGGAGGTCTGAATTCTAAAAACACAGGCAAATAAATCCCGAAGAAAGATTTCCCCGGGAGCTATTTATCTCTTTGCAACAAAGTCGGAAATTTAAAAGATGTGGATTCTCCGAAAACCCCATAAGCATCATTAAACACAAAGGCACAAAGGCACAAAGGCACGAAGCAATACAAAATATTGAATATTTTTGTATTATAAGAATAATTTCTCTGTGCCTTCATGTTAAAATAGACTGTTCAGAACAGAAGCAAAGATTATTTATCCATTTTGTAGATCCGATCCATCAGCTGCCATTTTTCGTCGGCGGTGGCTTCTGCCGAACTTTGCTGGAATCGGGATACATAGGCTTCCCATTCGCTTTGACGTGGCTTGGTGGCCAGTTCAGCCATTGCCTTGTCGTGATCGAACCCGGCTACCGTGTCCATGATCATAAACAGCCGGCTGCCCTGAATATAGATTTCCATGTCAGTGATGCCCACTTCCCGCATTCCCTGTGTAATCTCAGGCCATGCGGCTCCCGGAGCATGTACTTTTTTGTAATCTTCGATCAGTTGTGCATCGTCTTTGAGCGACAAGGTTTTGCAGTATCTTTTGCTGTTCATGGGGTATGTTTTAATGCGAAATTACTACTTTTTGGTCTTCATCAAAATTTACTGGTCCGCCGGGTGTAGACCCGATCAGGGCATAATACAAAATAAAAAAATAAGCGATTAACGGAACGGACATGGCGAGTGCAAGGCTTGAGGTCAGGTCAGAAATCAGACCCATTAACGGTGTCAAGATCGCGCCGCCAATAATGGACATGATAATGAACGATCCACCAAGCTTTGTATTAACACCTAATCCCTTGACCCCAAGGGCAAAGATGGTCGGGAACATCAATGACATAAAAAAACTGGTTGCAATTAACGAATATGCACCTACTCCGCTGGGGAAGAAGATTGCTATAGCAACCAAAATAATGTTGATTACACTGTATATACCCATCAATTTGGTGGCAGGGATAAGTTTCATGAAAAGTGTTGAAGAAAAACGCCCGACCATAAAAAGGAATAACGAAGCGAGCAAGATGAACCCTGCTTCTTTTTCCGACTTATGCATATAATCTTTAAGATAGGGAATCATATAGCTCCAGGTTCCTACCTGTGCACCTACATAAAAGAACTGGGCTACGACCCCTTTTCTAAAATGAGGGAATTGAATCAATGTGCGCATTTTACCGTGCTGATGAACTTCATCTTCGCCGGCTTTATTCTTAAAGGCCGGAAATTTGGCTTTCCAGATCAGTACAAAAAAGAGCAAAACAATGGACCCGATAATCAGGTAGGTTGGCCCGACACGTGCTATTTCACTTTGAAGGTAAGCCTGGTAGGTGCCCTCAGTCTGCATGGCCTGAATTTTTTCGGCCGAATGTTCTGTTCCTGAAAAGATAAACAAGGTACCGGCAACAACACCTGTCATCGCTCCCAGCGGATTAAATGCCTGTGCCAGGTTCAGGCGTTGCTCTGAAGATTCGGATGGTCCGAGCACGGCAATGAACGAGTTGGCTCCGGTTTCAAGGAAAGCTAATCCTGAAGCAATCACGAAAAGGGCAAACAGGAAGAAACCGTAAGCCCCGACCAGTGATGCGGGATAAAACAGGAAACAACCGGTGCTGAAAAGGAGCAGACCGGTGAGCAGCCCGGCCTTGTATCCATAGCGGTCCATGACTTTTGCTGCCGGAAAGGCAAGCAAAAAATACCCGGCATAAAAAGCTGACTGTACCAAACCTGCTTTCAGGCGGTTCAACTCGAAGGCCTTCATAAACTGAGGGATGAGAACATCATTCAGATTATTGGGCAGCGCCCAAAGGTAAAACAGTGCAGTGACCAGGATAAAGGTTAAGGTATAACCGGGAGTAATCAGCTTCGGAGTCTTATTCACATTATTCGTTTTAGTTGTTTGTTTAATCAGTTTAAATGAAAGTTTATTGCAATTTATCTCCTATTCCTTTTCAAGTGACGGTCAAAAATCAATAAACAAATCCGAATTGACAAGCGACTTTTCCAATTGGGGTCATTGCAAAGCTTTGCACTGCATAAAAAGTGTTGAGGAACATTTTTTCAGACTCAGATTCACTTATTGTCCCTGATCAAAAGGTTCAATAAACGTTAATGAACGGGAATGGAAATTACGCTAAATTCTGCCATCCTGTGCAATGCTTATCAATCGACGATCCGATGAAATAAAAGATCAATTTTACATGAAGACACTCATTGTTCTTGAGAAGATTTAGAATGAAGGATTTTCAATAAATCTTAATTTGAGCAAAATATTGTATTTTTGTACCCAATCATTTAAAAACTGAACAATGAGCAAAGCCGAAATTTATACCAGCAAAGGGTTGATGAAAGTGGACTTCTACGACGAAGATGCACCGGGAACTGTTGCAAACTTTACCAAATTATCGAAAAGCGGATTCTATGACGGCTTGACTTTCCATCGTGTGATTCCTGATTTTGTGATCCAGGGTGGTTGTCCCGATGGAACTGGTGCAGGCGGCCCGGGTTATAAGATCCCCTGCGAACTGGATGGCGAAAACCAATACCACGACCGTGGAGTGTTGTCGATGGCTCATGCCGGACGCAATACCGGAGGTTCGCAGTTCTTTATCTGCCACAGCCGACGCAATACCGCCCATCTCGATCGCAAACACACCTGTTTCGGAAAAGTTTACGAAGGTCTCGATGTCATCGATGCTATCCGCCAAGGCGATCTGATCGAAAAGATTGTCATCATGGAAGACCCTTCCTAATCCGTATATACACGGATAAGCAGGATTAGATAAGATTTTAACTGGTGGATGTGAGGTTGATCCTTACATCCATCAGTTTTTTTATGGCGTATTATATTGATGCTTTAAGGGCCAGGATGTCAGAAATGAAAAGGTAACCTGATAACTTTAATAATTGGCTTCATCAAAATGGATGTAAACGAAAAGATTATCCATTTAAGTGCCTGATCGGAGGATTGTCACTGTAAATCGGGTAGGGTTTGGGTAAGGTTTCCTTCGGTATATTTGTTTCGTATCCGTTCTATATATGTAGTAATTTCCTGAATTTTAGTACAGATAGCGAACAAATGTATATCAAATGATCCGGAGCGGATACGACACAATCCCTACCCGCATACCTTTTGTGAAAGTCGAAAGCAGGGTTGTTGTTTTTCAGGAGAAGAGCAGAATGGGGAGAAAATTGGTGGCAGGAATCAATGGATTCGAATCCGAATCTTTTCGTCAGACTTTGGCGTGAGCAAACCGGTGAGTAAATTATAATCACTTTTTGGTCAGATAAAGGCTACTTTAATCAATGATTGACCTCTTTCAATTTATTTGACAGTCCTGCAAAAAAATTTACCTTTAACGGCCCTTATACTTTTGGTTTTGTTCAGAATTATATCGGCAGTTTTGTTAACCTATTTCTAACTTTTCGGTATGTCCGATAATTCAAAAGGGATCTTGCTTACCCTTGGTTCTGTGGTGTTTTTTGCCCTGATGGCTGTTTTGGTAAAGGCGATTCCCAATGTATCGAGCTATCAGACTACCTTTTTCAGGTTTGCCATAGGAGTGGGAATCATCGGAATTTTACAGCTTTTTGGAATTATTAACATCCGGTTTAACGACAAGAAAAATCTTTTCTGGAGGGGTCTGGTTGGTGGTGTTGCAGTATATCTTTTTTACCTGGCCATTCTGAAGCTTGGCGTGGGCAAAGGGTCGGTTTACATCTATTCCTATCCCATTTTTGCCACTCTGTTCAGTATGATGATCCTGAAGGAGAAAGTAGAACCCATTAAATTTGTATTTATTTTTATTTCTTTTGGAGGCCTCCTGTTGCTTACCCTTGGTGGGGGAAAAGAATCGCTGGCCGGGATAGGTATTTACGAACTCATTGCCATTGCCGGTTCGGTCATTACAGGATTGGCCGTAGTATTCGTAAAAAAGCTTCACGACAGCGACAACTCTTATGCTATTTTCTTTTCACAGTGTATCGTCGGCTTCTGGTTATTTATGATTCCTTCAGGAGTAACACAGTCTTCAGGAAATATGACCGAGTTAATCTTACTGGTTCTGGTGGGAGTAGTGGCTACCATCGGGCAGTTGTTTATGACCGAAGGCTACCGTTATGTGAATGTGGCCACGGGTTCATTGCTTCAGTCAATGGTGCCGGTGTTTAATCTCTTTTCAGGATGGCTGATTTTTCATGAACATTTTACCTCGATTGAAATGGTGGGCGCTTTTGTTATTGTAACTTCGTGTATGGCTCTGGTTGTCATCAATTTCAGGATTGGCAAGAAAACAAGAATACTAAAGATGGTTGATTAATGCAGGGTAATTAGTAAATTGCGGAAATAATCCCGGGACCTTAAATTTTACGTTATGGCAAAGTGTAAAATAACTGTTCTGAAAAAGATATTCAATAAGGAGTTAGTGAAAGAATATTGCAGTCTTAATCTTCCGGAGCAATGTTTGGGATGTCCACATTTAACGGTTGGTCAGGAGTTTTTGGTCGGGAACCACAGCCTTGTTCCTGATGGATTTTGCGCCTGGGCCTGGGGTGACATTCAAAAAGATGTTACAACGATCCTGTTCGATGGAAGCTTTCCATGGATGAAGCAACCGGGAGTTGCCATTGCATGCTGCACCGATGGATTGATGCCGGTAGTTTTTAAAATTGAGAAGATGAAAGAATAGCATAAACAGACAATAATCGACTTAACCTAATATATAATGACTTATGAAAATAAAAAACCTTACCCTGTCTGTAGTAGTATTGACTATCCTGTTAGTTCAAACGGCCTGTACTCCAACCAATCTTACCAAAGAAAACATGATTCCAAAGCCTGTATCAGTGGTTTCCTCCGGGAGTTCATTCGACCTGACGGATCAAACCGATATCTATATACAGGGCGAATCGCCCGAATTGATGCAAATCGGGCAGTACCTGGCCAATAAGCTAAATCCATCCACGGGTCTGAGTCTGGAAGTCAAATCGACGGTTAATGTTCCAGCACCGGGAAATATTTATTTGTCACTTAAAGACAATGAGGCCGAAC
>Ga0302286_10000228_pt1 | contig 46345 bp, 56 predicted proteins | sample III_Fen_E2_3_FD_198765 | JGI IMG/M metagenome (GOLD analysis project Ga0302286, IMG submission 198765) | Peat permafrost microbial communities from Stordalen Mire near Abisko, Sweden - III_Fen_E2_3 | ecosystem: Environmental > Terrestrial > Soil > Wetlands > Permafrost | place: Sweden: Abisko...
ATTGCAACCGTTGCAGCAGAAGAATTAATGACATCTTTTCAGGGAAGAAAAATCCGCTACGTTGCCAGTGAAGAATTGACGTGTAATGAAGCAGCCGCTATGTTAGGCGAATCCATTGGAAAACCCGGTTTGAAATGGATGACATTAACAGATGAACAAATGCAGAATGGTTTAATACAATCGGGCATTCCTTTGCAACTTGCTAAAAATATGGTAGAAATGCAAGCTGCAATGCATAGTGGGATTATATTCAAAAACTATATGCGCAACAGACCTGTTTTAGGTAAAACAAAGTTGAATGATTTTGCAAAGGAATTTGCCGCAGTTTATAATCAATAGAGATTATATAAGTTAGCGGTCATTTGAAGATCAAATATGGATAATCATTTTGCAATATTATTACAAATAATAACCATTTATTGCTTCATAAAATATTAACAGACAAAGAATATGTGCATTCCACTGAGAAAAGAGTTTAATTATAATGTACCAATTGAGAAAGTTTGGCAGGCTTTAACTGATAAGGATAAAATGAAGAAATGGTATTTTCCTCAACTTCAAAAATTTGAACCTATAGTCGGATTTAAATTTCAATTTGACGATAACAGTACAGAGTACCAAAAAGAATGGATTGTCACTAAAGTGGCAGAAGGCAAAACCTTGTCACATAGTTGGGCTTATAGGAACTATCCGGGAAGTTCAGAGGTAACATTTGATTTATTTGCGGACGAAAACAAAACCAGACTAAGAGTTACTCAAACAGGTTTGGAAAGTTTTCCAAATGACCCTCATTTAAAGAGAGAGCGATTTGAATGGGGGTGGGATAATCTTCTTGGACAAAACTTAAAGTATCTTCTTGAAGACGGGAATAATTCATGATTTAAGGAACTTAAAAATTTAAATGAAAAAAATGAAAACAGTATTGATAACAGGAGCCAACAAAGGGATTGGCTTAGAAACAGCAAAACAACTGGCACAACTGGGTTACTTTGTTTATCTGGGAAGCAGAGACAAGGCAAAAGGACTGGATGCCATAAATAAGCTGAAGGATGCAGGGATTTCAAATGTAGAATTGATTGAGCTGGATGTAACAGATATTAATTCCATAAAACAAGCAAAACAAGAACTTGAAACCAAAATTGAGGTATTGGATGTTTTAATAAATAACGCGGGTATTAGCGGAGAGATACCTCAAAATGCATCCGGAATTGAACTTGAAAATTTACGGAAGGTTTTTGAAACTAATTATTTTGGGGCGATTCAAACGACACAGCATTTTATTGATCTTTTAAAAAAGTCAGATGAACCCAGAATAGTAAATGTTTCAAGCGAATTGGGATCTTTAATAAATCAGAGTAATCCTGATTGGGCATTTTATGATTATAAATTGACTGCCTACTGTTCTTCAAAAACAGCATTGAATGCTTTTACTGTCATGTTAGCTTATGAATTCAAAGACACAAATTTTAAAATAAACAGTGTTAGTCCTGGTTATACCGCAACTGACCTAAATCAGTATAGAGGAACGCAATCGGTTGCACAAGGTGCAAGCGTAATAGTGAAATATGCAACGCTTGACAAAAATGGTGGAACAGGAAAATTTTATAACGAAGAAGGAGAAACAGCATGGTGATGATTTGCAAAAGAATTCGCAGAAATTTATAACAAATAAAAATTACAATAATGAAAACAGTATTGATAACAGGAGCCAACAAAGGAATTGGCTTTGAGACAGCAAAACAACTATTACAAAAAGGATTTTACGTTTACATCGGAAGCCGAAATTTGGAAAACGGTTTAGAAGCCGTTGAAAAGCTAAAAGCCATAAATTTGACAAACTTAAAAGCCATTCAAATTGACGTAACCGATGACAATTCAGTAAAGAATGCCCGAACTGAAATCGGCAAAAAAACAGACGTTTTGGACGTTTTGATTAACAACGCAGGTATTAACGGAGGTGTTCCAAATACCGCACTTGAAGCAAGAACAGACCAATTTTTAGCAGCATTCAACACCAATGTATTTGGTGTAGCAAGAGTTACTCAAGCGTTTATTGACTTGCTAAAGAAATCGCCTGAACCGAGAATTGTAATGGTAAGCTCCAGCGTTGGCTCTCTTACGCTTCAAAGCGACCCAAATTGGTTGGCTTACAACTTTGCAAAGTATGCAGTTTATGGTTCATCAAAAGCAGCATTGAATATGTTCACCATTCATTTGGCTTACGAACTTCGGGACACGGCGTTCAAAGTGAATGCAGTTTGTCCAGGTTATACGAAAACCGATTTTACAAACCACAATGGTGGCGAAGTTGAAGAAGCAGCAAAACGCGTTGTAAAATACGCTTTGTTAGACAAAGATGGAGTTACAGGAAAATTTATCAGTGAAGAAACTAACCCGACAACAGGCGAAATTGCTTGGTAGCAATTTGTAACCACTTTGTTGAATAGTCTTATCTAAAACACAATCAGTCTAAAAACAAACATAATTAAAATTCAAAATGAGTACAAAAAATAAAATTGCAGTAGTTACCGGCGGTAGCCGTGGATTAGGGAAAAACATGGCGTTGGCTCTTGCTAAAAAAGGAATTGACGTGGTATTGACATACAATAGCAACAAAGAAGCAGCAGATAAGGTCGTTGCAGAAATTCAATCACTCGGACAAAAGGCATTTGCCTTTCAATTGGACACAAGTAACATCAACTTGTTTGATAATTTTATTCAACAAGTAGCAGAGCAGTTGCAGGCACAAACAGGAAGTCCGAACTTTGATTTTCTGATCAACAATGCCGGAACAGGTTTATATGCATTGGCCACAGAAACTACCGAAGAACAACTGGATGCTATATTCAACATTCACTACAAAGGTGTGTTTTTCCTTACACAAAAAGCATTGCCGTTTATAAATGATGGTGGCGGAATTGTAAATATTTCATCAGGACTCACACGCATCACCATACCCGGTTCTTCGGTGTATGGTTCTATGAAAGCCGCAGTAGAAACCCTCACCACTTATCTGGCAAAAGAACTAGGTGCCAGAAAAATTCGGGTTAATGTGATTGCACCGGGTGCCATTGAAACGGACTTTGGCGGTGGTCGTACCCGCGATAATAAAGAAATCAATGCACATATTGCAAGTTTAACGGCTTTGGGTCGTGTTGGTTTACCCGATGATATTGGTGGCGTAGTTGCATTTTTATGTACCGAAGATGCCCGATGGATAAACGGACAACGCATTGAAGTTTCGGGTGGACAATCTTTATAAAAATAAAAACCATACAATATGACAACTATCACACCGACCAGAATTAAAACAATAGCCGAATTTCATCGGTTAAGAGGATTGCCGAAGCCCGAGCATCCGTTGATCAGCGTGGTGAATATTGAAACTGTTGACTCTTCGGATAGTAATGAGTCGGCTAGTTTAATTCTTGACTTTTATTCTATCTCCATTAAAAGATGTCTGCTTACTAAATTCAAATACGGTCAACAGGAATATGATTTTGATGAAGGTGTGATGTTCTTCATTGCCCCCGGTCAGGTTTTTAAAATTGAAGTTGAGCCAAATTCAATACATAAAAGATCGGGGTGGTTTTTGCTCATCCATCCTGATTTTTTGTGGAATACCGCTTTGGCAAAAACCATCAAGCAATACGAATACTTCGACTATTCGGTCCATGAAGCCCTGTTTCTTTCAGATAAAGAAGAGACAGCCATGATAGGCATTATGCATAGTATTCAACAGGAATATCAATCCAACATCGATAAATTCAGTCAGGATATTATTATTGCCCAACTTGAATTGTTACTTGTACATGCCGACAGGTTTTATCACCGTCAGTTTTTAACCCGCAAAATAACCAATCATAAGATCCTGACCCGACTGGAAGAACTTCTTACCAATTATTTCAACAGCGATGATCTGGTCAACAAAGGATTGCCGTCTGTCCAGCATATAGCAGACAAGTTAAACGTATCGCCCAATTATTTAAGTGATTTGCTGAAGGTACTGACAGGTCAAAGCACCCAGCAGCATATCCACGACAAATTAATTGAAAAAGCAAAAGAGAAATTATCTACCAGCGATCTATCCGTAAGCGAAATTGCATACGAATTAGGCTTTGAACATTCGCAGTCGTTCAGCAAATTATTTAAGGCAAAAACAGATCTTTCCCCTATGAAATTCAGACAATCGTTTAATTGATACTTAACAAAACAAGTATCGAAAGATAAAGTCATATACCTCCTCAGCATTATTGCCAGTTTTGAACTTTGGGACTTCTATTGGCGTTAATGCTTAGCTACCTACATAATATTTTGTTCACATTTAAGCTATTCAAGAAATTGATTACAGACTTAGAATTAAAAAGGGTATTTTTGTTGTTATTTAAAGAAAGCATTTGCTCCATCAATATCGGATAAATAGGTTTCAATTTTAGAGATTTTTCCATTCATAATTGTGCAAACAGTGGCCAGATGTTCATCCAGTATAAGTTCACCTCTTGATGCTTGATTATGAACAGATAATGTAACGTTGTACTGTCCATATAAAATATGTTTTAGTTCTAAGCTCACTCCGTAACTTACAATTTGCTGAGCTCGGATTATTATTGCATCTGCGCCGCTAACTTCGCCTGAAATGACACTTTCCCCGGGTAAAGTCCAGGAGATATCTTCTGTAATAATAGACCGGAGTAAATCCCAGTTTTTGGTTCCAAGTGCATGAAGGAATGTTTCTGCTAATTGTTTTTTTTCTACATCTGTCAATAACTGATTGGTGGATGATAGTTGAGTTGGTTGTTTCGTATTCATAAGAATGATTTGAATAATTTCAGTTGAAATGCAAAACTAGAACTTTAAATTGGTGAGTACAATATGTGCGAAAATTATCCTATAGTGATAATCTTACCCTATAATCATAGTATTAAACGCTTAAGTAAGTATTTATATGTACGAGAAGAAAATTCCAAAGGATTTGAATTGTGGTATTGTTGTTACCATGGAAATCATTGGCGGTAAGTGGAAAACCTGCTTAATCAACGATATCAATAAAGGCATCAAACGACCCAGTGAATTGCACAGGTCTCATCCCGAGGCCTCCTTAAGAGTGATTAATCAGCAACTTTTTGAATTGGAAAAACATAACATCATTGAAAAGAAAATTTTTCCGGTGCTACCCCCGAAAGTTGAATATTCTCTGACCGAAACAGGAAAAACGCTTTTACCATTGATTGATCTCATGCTGAGTTGGGGAAATGATTTTAAAAGCAGGACAACCGATTCAGAGAAAGACAATCAAACACTGACCTGTCAATGATTGTTTGAACAAAGGAATGGATTACAAATCCAAGAATACAAAAAGTTAGGCTGCAGATCCCAACAACCAGTCAGAATCATTCTGGAAACAATAAATATATCTGGAAGAATAAGGGATTGAATGATAACAGATTTGATATTTGGACTTTTCAAGAAAATGACTTTGGACTTTTCAGAAAAGCCGATTGAAAAAAATATGCCGATCTTTGCAGTATAATTTTAAAAGGAGGTAATTATGTCAAAAACGATTTTTAAAGATTCTACTAATAGCAAAGCGTTTATCATCACCGGACCAACCTCCGGTATAGGTCGTGCCACAGCACTCGAACTTGCCAAGCATGGAACAGTTATTTTAGTTGGTCGAAATCCAAAGAAGCTCGACGAATTGCAGAATATTATAGAGCAAAAAGGCCAACATGCGGTATCGGTAGTATGCGATATTTCAGATATGACCAGTGTAAAGTATGCTGCAAAACAAATCATAGAGCTTGGACTTCCGATAGTTGGATTACTCAACAATGCGGGGATTATGCCGTCTAAAGCAACAAAGAGTGCTCAAGGCTGGGATATGACATTTGCTACTAATCATCTTGGAGCATTTGAACTAACCGAAATGCTAGCTTCTCATCTTCCCGACGGAGCCAACATAGTGTTCATTGCTTCTGCCATTGAAGACCCTGAACGCAAACCTGCAAAAGTTATGGGAATGCGCGGTGGAAGGTTTATCTCGGTGGAAGCAAGTGCCCGGGGCGAATGGAAAGAGGGAGGTTCTAAAATAGCCGGCTCAGATGCCTATGCGACATCAAAGCAATGTATTCTTGCTTCTACAATGGCTTTTGCACGCGAAAACCCTCACTTGCATTTCAATGCGGTAGAACCGGGAATAACACGGGGAACAAGTCTTGGAGGCGAAAGTACGAATGCTATTGTACGCTTTATATTTGGTCAGATTATGGCGGTAATTCCTCCTTTCTCTACCTATAGCAGTACGCCTGCAAAGTCGGCAAAAGTCATTACTAGAGTTCTAATCGATCAATCGGGTAAAACCGGTATTTACTTTGACGAAAAAGGTCAGCCCATGCTTGGCTCTGCGTTATCACAAGACCCTAAATTTCAAGACCTCGTTGTTGTCGAGACACGTGCCTTTTTGTCGAAAGTCAATGAATAAATAAATCTGGAATGTAAAATGAGTGAAGCAAATTATCATATTGGTACAATTTCGCCTGAGCAGTTTATTGCTGAACATACCTTTGCATTTATCATAAAGGGTGTAATGCATCTTTATGACGGCAATAAAAATTACACACTTAAATCGGGTGAATGCGGTCTTGCGCGAAAGAATCGTTTGGCTAGGTTTATGAAAGAAAAAGAGAATAATGAACTTGAAAAGGTTTTTGTCTTTTTTGACGAAAAGTTTCTTCGAATGTTTCAGGAAAAACACAATGTAAAGACAACAAAATTCAATTCAAACGAAACGATTTTACATATAAACAAAAATGATTTGATACCGAATTTTGTTCATTCCCTGTTGCCGTATTACAATCACGGAAAAATAAACGAAGCATTTGCCGATGTGAAACGTGAAGAATTACTGATTATTCTGTTGCAGGAGCAACCTGAGTTGGCGGGCTTATTCTTTGATTATGGTATTCCGCAAAAAATAAACATGGAAGAGTTTATGAACCGAAACTTTAAATTCAATGTAACTATTGAAAGGTTTGCGTACTTGACAGGGCGTAGTTTATCGGCATTTAAACGGGATTTCAAAGCGATTTTCAATGAAACACCCAGCAGATGGCTGGTACAAAAACGTTTGCAGGAAGCATATTTCCTTATTGACAAAAAGAACGAAAAACCAACAGAAATTTATCTTGATCTGGGATTTGAAGCTTTATCTCACTTTTCATTTGCCTTCAAAAAACTGTTTGGGTTAACGCCAAGTGAACTGACTGAAAGAAAGAAAAAGAAATGAACGATAACGACATAAAAAGACTTTCCAGACTGACTGCAATTTTAACTCAACTGCAAACTAAGCGGATATTAAAGTCAACTACTCTTGCTGAAAAATTTGGAGTAAGCGTTAGGACAATTTATAGAGATATAAAAGCATTGGAACAGGCAGGTGTTCCAATATTTACAGAAGACGGAAAAGGATATTCTCTGATGGAAGGATATAGAATTCCCCCGGTTATGTTTACCGAAAGCGAGGCAAATGCTTTAATTACTGCTGAACAATTAGTGATGAAAAACAGAGATAGTTCACTCAGTAAAGAATATGCAGAAGCGGTAAATAAAATAAAAGCCATCCTGTTGTATTCAACAAAAGAAAAAGCAGATTTACTTTCAAAAAGGATTGCTATTAGCCCTGCCCTGCCAAATACAAACACGAGTAATTCATTGACCTTAATTCAAAATGCATTAACCACTTTTAAAGTTTTGAATATCACCTATCATTCAGAAAGCAAAGACAAAAAAACAAAACGGAGCATAGAGCCATTTGCTTTGTATTACAACCTTCAAGAGAGTTGGACACTTATTGCCTATTGCAGACTAAGGAAAGATTACAGAATGTTTCGTTTAGATAGAATTATAGAAATTGAACCTCTTGATTTAAGCTTTACACTTCACAAACTGACCCTAAAGGAATATTTAGACAGTAAAGAAAAGAAATTCAGAACCCCTGACATACCTTTGTCATAGACCCATTTTACTTTTGTTCCATCAATTACTTTATGAACAATTAAAACAAAATAAAAATGAAAAAAATGAATTTGGTATCATTAAGAATTATCACCGCTAATATTGTAACTTTAGTTGAGTTTTATGAAAAAGCAACCGGTGTAGAAGCTAAGTGGTCAACTGACGACTTCGCAGAGATAGTTACAAGCTCTTTCACCCTAGCGATTGGAAGCACTCGAACATTAGCTTTTTTTGGAGAAGGCGTTGCTCAACCAGCCACTAATAAAAGTGTAATCATCGAATTTTTAGTTGAGAATGTAGATGCTGAATACGAAAGGATTAAGGATTTAACTGATGACATTGTTCAAAAGCCAACAACAATGCCTTGGGGGAATCGTTCGTTACTATTTCGTGACATAGATGGCAATTTAATTAATTTTTTCACACCGGTAAGTCCTGAAGCTATTAAGAAATTTGCTTGATGACAAAGCCCAGTCACTAACATGCAATTAAAAAACAAAAATGACAGAAATTGAACAATACATTAAATCGTACTTTGGAGTAGTTGCAATTGACGACTTAGAAACAATAGTTTCCTTATTCACATTGACAACTGTAAAAAAAGGAGAATTTCTATTGAAATCGGGTAAACTTTGCGACAAATTATGTTTTGTAAAATCGGGACTTTTGAGAATGTTTGTAACCAATGAAGACAAAGAAGTAACGCAATGCATTGCGACAAAAGGACATTTTTCGACAGACTTATCAAGTTTCATTTTTGATACACCTTCACGTTGGGCAATACAAGCCATCATTGAAACCGAAGTTTACACCATAAGCAAGGAAGACTATAAAAAAATTGGGAATTTAGTTTCCAAATGGAACGAATTTGAAAAATTATTTTTAGTACGTTGCTTTACAATTTTGGAAGACCGAACTGTTAGGCATTTGTCTATGACAGCAGAAGAAAGATATAATTTTTTCTTTGAAAACAATAGAGAACTCATTCAACAAGTGCCCTTGCAATATATTGCTTCCATGCTTGGAATGAGACCCGAAACATTTAGTAGAATTAGGAAAAAGCAACTATAATGATTTCTTGATTTTTGTCAAGAACAAAGAAACGAATTCTGTCCGACCTTTGTAAATGAAATGCAACGAAGCATTTCGTTTACAAACAATGAGATTATGACAGAAAATGCAACCAACAAAACGGAAGAACTGCGGAAACAAACGCTTGAGAAAGCTCAATCTTATTTAGGACTTTTACAAGCTCAGGATTGGGACAACTGGATTAACCTATGGGCAGACGATGCTATTCTGGAGTTTCCTTTTGCACCTAAAAACCGACCATCTATTTATCGTGGAAAGCAAGACATTTTTACATACATGTCATCGACCACAAGAAGTATAGTCGTTGATTCTGTTGCTGAATTAAACATTTCGCCCATGCTTGATCCCAGCAAACTGGTGATTGAATTGGCTATAAATGGACACTTATTAGCTAATGGAGCCACCTATAATCAACGATATGTAACTTTCTTTGAATTTGAATTAGGAAAAATCAAACATTATAGAGAATATTGGAATCCGGTTGTGTCTATTGAAGCTTATGGAAGCTATGAAGCTTGGCTGAAATTCAATAGTGAATTATAGAATTGATTATTTATTTGTCGAGCATATATCAATAAAACCTTTTCCTACTTAGTTTTTATGAATATAAGTAGTCAATAAATATAACTACAAACTCCTGTTGAGTGCAATGTTTATATTTGACCAAGCACACCCACGCAATCATCATACTCTTTGATGGTTGCGTTTTTTTCTGTTACAGTCTAAAACATTGTGTTTTATACAATTTACTAAACAGAAAATAATTGTTGTCCGGGTAACTAAGTAGGACGAACAATTAAATGTCGTATATTCATTCGTGACAATTCATATTCCCACAAATTATTTCTCGAATTAATTTGTGGGAATTCGTGCAATTCGTGGTTTTAAATAATCATTAAACCACAAATTGCACAAATTTACACGAAAGTGGAAGAATTAAGTAATACGACATTATATAGTTTCAATTACTTATATACTATAATTTTGAAAAGAGATTCTTCACTTCGTTCAGAATGACAGATTATCGCATTATCTTTATAAGGGGTGGAGGTGGTTGGCGGCGAAACCGCAAACCTTGTGTTATGGAAGTTGATGTTCAAAATTGCATCAGTTCTTCTGTTTACCGACTATAACAAAGTCTTAGCCATTACGGGAATGTTACGATAGATACTCAATAAATAACAAAAACCATTAATTAAAAGAAAAGTTTTATTCAAACACTTGTTTATTGTAGTCGCATATACTATATTTGCGGCAACAATTATAAAACAATTCAAAAAGACTATAAATTATGAGACGATTAGAATTTACTTCTCTTCAAGTAAGAGATTTAGAAATATCCAAAGAGTTTTACACTCAAAAACTTGGATTTGAACTATCGGAAATGACAAATCCCGCTGCAGTTATTTTCAAGTTCAACAAAGGTGATGCAAGTTTTGCCATTCGCACACCGCTCGAAAATCTGCACAACAAAGAGTTAGGAAACGGTGTATCGGTTTGGTTTGCCATAGACGAAAAAATAGAGAATCTACAAGCACGCTTTGCAGAAAATGGAGTCGCTATTTTAGGAACAATAATGGAAACCCCATTTGGGAAAGCACTTCACGTAAAAGACCCTGACGGTTATAAGCTAACCTTTTTAGAGCCTAGATAAACATTTCAATAAAACAATGACAAAAGAAGCAGAATTTAGTTTTAAAAGCCCGAATGACAGTCCGGGTTATCTGTTGGCACATGTGACCATGTTGTGGCAACGTAAACAAAAAAAAGCGTTGGATCCGTTGGATTTGACACATACTCAATTTGTACTGTTAGCTTCATTAAGTTGGCTTTCAAGAGAAAGCAATGCAGTTACACAAGTGGACATTGCCAACCAAAGTAATGCCGACAGAATGATGGTTTCAAAGGTGTTGCGAACGTTGGAAGAAAAAAAATTTATTACGCGACAAGAACATGACACGGACACCAGAGCAAAAACCATTCAACTCACAGATGCTGGCAGAGAAACATTGCAACAGGCGATTATTGCAGTAGAAAATACAGATAAAGATTTTTTTGCAACAATTGAAGCGAACCTGTCATCATTCAATGCAAATATGCTGAAACTCATTGACGAAAATAAAGGAGAATAAAAAAAGAACTTTCTTTCGGACTGAAATAAAGAAATCATATATTTACGTCAGAAAACCAATGTAAGAGGGTATTAAGTAGAATTTTTTAAATGAAAAGAAAGGCATAATCTACCAAAAAGAACCACAGCAAGTGAGTGTTTAGTATCAAACATCTTGCTGTGGTCGTTATAACTTTTTAATGATAGACAGAATGAGAAAACTCTACTGAACACCACGAGGTGCTTCACCTCCTCCATTCTCAAACGAAGGATTTTGTCCACATTTAAGTCTCTCTACCTCTAAATGTATATTTCCTAGCTGTGATTCTATAACGACATTTTTATATTGCCCATCAGATTTAAGTGCTTTTTGGAAAGGCTCAATTTGTATGTATACCGATCCATTTGAATTATAATCATCCGGAACGAATTTAAGTCCTAAGGTATCGGGCTTTTGTTCAGACCAAGGAACTTCAACCAGTTTAATACCAACTAAATCTCCTGTAGCTTTTATTTGACCAACTATATAAAGAGTAGGAATGAAATCTCTTTCCTTTGTAAATGCATGTAAAGAGTGCCCTCTGTTGTTTTGTCCCATATTTTTTCTTTTTTAAGAGGATATTGAAATTTTTAATTTACGAACATTATACTAACAAATTTCGTTTTTTTAGCGTTATTTTATTGTAAACAAACAGAATATTGACAATATTGTTCATTAATATCTAAATTGTTGCTGCTAACATCTTGTGAATTACATAGCTTTACATCGTAGTTCAGACAAGTTCGGCAAAAATGCTCTCCTATTGAGTGCAATGTTTATATCTGATATACCACACCACGCAATCATCATATTCTTTGATGGTTGCGTTTATTTTATGCTACAGTGCAAAACATTATATTTTTTATCGGACAACTGTAACAAAAAACAGAAACAACTAAAAATTTGTTTAATAAAAATTTGGATTTAATCGAGTTAAGTGTTTATATTTGCAGAATAAATTAACCGAATATAAAAACCTGTCTTAAAGTTTACGAAGACATAGAGCTAACCCGCTATGCAAAAACGAATCCATCACTCCCTTAACCGTCCGTTTCCATTATTCCTGAAAAACCGAAAAGGTCGGTGTTATTTTATCTGGCTCATAACATTTTGTATTACATTGGCCAACCTGACAAAACCACTGGGGTTTGTCAACAGTGACGAATTTCATAAATCACTGTTGTTGGACTGCTACCTATTTCTGTTTTTCTTCCCCTATGCATTGCTTTACATAATTCTTTCGTACTTCTGGCCCGAATATTACAAGTCGCACACCTGGACTGTACGAAAGGAGCTTTGCGCCCTGAGCATTTACATTCCGGCAACAGCCCTGATTACGTATGTATATGCCTGCACTCAGATTCCCGACTTCCAGCCCGGATTACCCTCATTCGTCCAACTTCAGTATTACAACCTATTGATAAGTCTGGTTTCCATACCCGCGTTTGTATATTTTGTGGACACGCGGCTAAACCCTATTACCATCGACCGCCGCCGCAGTCGAAGAGAGTTTCGCGAATCGCACCCCAACCTGAGCGAACAACAAACACAAAAGATTCTTCAACGCTTTCAGCATGCCATGGAAACCGATAAACTCTACCTCACCACCGAATGCACGCTGGAGTACGTGTCCAATCGCCTGAACATTCCGTTGCATCAACTCTCGTATGTTATCAATTCGCAGACAGCGTATAATTTCAACGACTTCCGAAACAAATACCGCGTGGAAGAAGCATGCCGCATACTCAGCAGCGGACACAACAAAAAACTGAAACTCGAATCGCTACGGTACGACTGTGGATTTCAAAGCAAAACAACCTTCTACGAAGCCTTTAAAAAGTTTACAGGAAAAACACCGACTGAATATTTGGAGGGGTTGAAAAAGGAAGAGAAAGAGGAATAAAGGGAAGTTAGTGATTTAAAAAATATAAATAGCACAGGCTTTGCAATCTGTATTAGCATAAATGACTAAGATTGTATTAAACAAACTTTGATTTTATATTTACTTTGAAAAGGCTATTTTTGAAATATCAACATGGTAATTCCTCCAAATTCTCCAAGTTTAATTGTTTGTTCAAGTCCTAAAATGTCCATTTTAGTACCTTGCATTATTGTTGAAATCCACCTAGAAATAGGAGAGGCTGATTCTATGAATTTACACTCAGTAGAATCTAAAATCTCAACTTGTTTATTGATATATCTTTCGTCAAAACGCACAGGAATAGGCTTCTTTTTGAAACCTATTATATTACTAAATTTCTTTGAACAAGAAGCATAATGAAAAGTACTGTCTGCGAACCATCTTATCATTAGACATGCTGATAAGTCTAATTTTAAATAATGATATATTGTACTTTCAATAGAAGTTTCATATTTCGTTTTGAGAGTTAAAATTCCGGAAATCCCAGGGTCTAATACTTTAATTTGTTCTATGAAATGATTCTTTGGCATAAGAAGGTGAGCAGCGAAATTATTTGCTGCAGATTCCATCTTTTTACTTTTAAAAGAATCAGAATTTTCATCAAATGAAAGTGAGATTCCCTTCTCCAACTTAGTTCTGTGTTCATCAATAAAATAATGCCCTAATTCGTGTGCGATAGTAAACCTAATTCGTCCAGATTCACAATTTGCTAATTGATCTAAATTGAGTATAATATAAAACTTATTTGAATAATGTACAAGCTGCCCTAGAAAATGATTGCCATAATTACCTTCAATAAAGGAAATATTCTCACTTTCTGCAATCATTTCAAGATTCACTTTATCTTCATGTAGAAAGCTATTTCCAATACCTTCAGCTAAATTAGCAATGTCTTCAAAGCTCTGTCCCATTTCTTCTATTTTGATCTTTTTTGTTCGGCTTTTTTGATGTCTTCAATTATTTTTTGCTGAATTTTGTCAGGCAGTTTATTTGATAAACCATTTCTAGCAGCCATTGCAAAATTATCAGAGGGAAGTACTTCAAGATTTAAATTTTGGGCATTTTCAGATTTTGTATATAAGAAGGTTGGTTCTTGTAATTCTAAAGGTAAAATAACATCAGTTGTACCGTAAACGCGTTCATATTCTTTTACTTCTTCAACAGTCTTAGGAAAAAGAAATCCACTCGTTTTAAGAGTAGTTTCAATAAGTTTATTCTGTTGATTGTTTTTTGATTTATCTGCATTTTTAGTTTTCATAAATTGATTAAATGATTGAATTGTTTGTTGCTTTATTTATCGGTTGTTTATTTGTTGAAATATTGAAGCTATTTATTAAAACAATAATCTTTTATTTTGTCAAGCGCCCTTTTTTTGATTTGACGTATATTTGTGGAGCTTGTGTTGTAAGTTTTACAAAGATCTTCCATGGCTTCATCGCTTAGATGTAAAGTATTATTCAAACACTCTTCATCGGCGTGGACAAGCAGGATATGTTTTTGCTCTTCAGTTAATAAGTTCATTGCTTCATTTAGCTTTGAGCGGAATTCGTTTGGAATCTCAATAGGTTTATCTCCGTATAAACTTTCAAATAAATCAAATTTTTCATCTTCAGGTTGTGCTGTTAAGTCGTCTAAATAAATTATATCTTTTCTTTTTGCATACTCTTTTTTAAAACAGTTGAGTGCAATTCGACCCAACCAAGCTTTAATAAGATACTGATGATTGTCTTGATTCTTTTCTTTTGATAAATCAAAATCTTTGATTTTTTTTAATGCATTAATAAAAGTCTGTTGAGTTATGTCGATTGCGAATTGTTGCGAATCAGGATAACTAATGCAGCTTTGAAGAGCTTTTTTATAAATATATCCTTTATACTTATTATAGAACTGATTCTGCAAAATTTGTATCATTTTTTCATTATTATCTTTTTTTAGGCCTTCAATTGTTTGAAGATCTGTAAAGATGACTTTAGTTGATTCTGGTTGTAAACTTATTTCCATAATTATGATTTTTTCTATTTATATTGATATAAATCTATAAGCGTGACAAAGGTATAAATGATTGCTTAAAAAAAGATTCTTTAGATAAATAATTAAGCGTGACAAAGATAATCTGTCACGCTTAATTATTTATTGAGTAAACAAAATAAAAAATAAAATGGAAAAAAGCAAAAAACCAGAGAAAGAAGTGATAATTATAGATATCACAGAAAATGAAGTGATAATCATTGATATCGCTCAGTATGCAAAAGAGGGTAAAGAAGTGCCCCATGGACATCATTATAAAATAATGGTGGACAGAGATGAGTTTACCGTTAAACAGGAATGTTTGACAGGGCGTGAAATTTTAATCCTTTCTGGAAAAACAGAACCAGAAAGATTTCAACTAAACCAACGGTTTAAAGGTGGAAAAGTCGTGAAAGTCGGTTATGACCAAGAAGTATGTTTTACAGAACCAGGAATTGAAAAATTCATGACGATTCCTTTAGATCAAACTGAAGGATAATGAAAATGGACTTTCAACTTCCAGAGGAAGATGTAAACTTTCTTGATGGGTTGGGATTGACTTGGGAAACAGTCAATGATAGGGGAATGCAATGGGTAATTATACATGATTACCCAGTTGCACCCGGTTACAATCTACAGAAAGTTTCAGTAGCTATTAAAATTGAAACTGGTTATCCAAGGTCTCCATTGGATATGGCTTATTTCTTTCCTGCATTACAAAGGCTTGATGGTAAAACTATCAATGCTATTTGTGGACAATTAATTGATGGAGTACAATATCAACGTTGGTCAAGACATAGAACTCTTCAAAATCCATGGAGGGAAGGTGTTGATGATCTTTCCACACATATGACTTTAGTTAGCTTTTGGTTTGAACAAGAATTTTTAAAAAGAGCAAATGGAATTACAACTTAGAATATCAGGAAATCATCACAAGATCATGAAACAACATTTACTTCCCTTTGATGGTCGTGAAGCTGTTGCTGTTGCTTTGTGCGGAAGATTTAGCAATAATAATGTAGAGTATTTAATGGTTTTTGATTTGACTCTTATACCCTATGATGAGTGTTATAGTCGTGAATCTGACATTTTAATTTGGTCAACAGAAAGAATAAAACCATATTTTGAACGAATTGGGAGGTCTAATATGGCACTATTGAAAATTCATAGTCACCCAGGTGGTTATAGAAAATTTTCAGATACTGATGATAGTTCTGATAAAGAGTTTTTTAATTCTGCATTTGGTTGGGCAACAAACGATAAACCTCATGCAAGTGCCGTAATGCTTCCCTCTGGAGAAATCTTTGGTCGGTTTTTCTTTAGTGATATGACTCATAAACCTATTGATAAAATTTCAATTATTGGAGATACAATTTTACAATTTTCAAAATTAATAGATATTAGAAAAGATGATTTTGCATTAAGAACAATTCAAGCCTTTGGGGAGAAGACATTTCAGATACTAAAAGGGTTGTCCGTAGGAGTTGTTGGCTGTTCTGGAACAGGAAGTCCTGTAATTGAACAGATTGTTCGTTTAGGTGTTGGTAAAATTATTCTTGTTGACCCAGATATTGTAGAAATGAAAAACCTAAATAGGATTATCAATACAACTAGTTTGGATGCAAATGAAGGAAAATCAAAAGTTACTACTATTGCAAATGCGATTGAAAGGATTGGATTGGGAACAATTATAGATTCTCACCAAGTAAACCTGTATGATGATGTAAACACTCTCAAAGAACTTATAACATGTGATATTATTTTTGGTTGCATGGATAGCGTTGATGGCCGTTACCTGTTGAATCAACTATGTTCATTTTATCTTATTCCCTATTTTGATTTAGGTGTATTACTTGAGGCGGATAACTCTGGTGGTATAAAAAAAATTTGTGGATCAGTGCATTATCTACAACCGGGGAAATCGTCCTTAATAACTCGAGGTCTTTATACTATGGATGATTTGAGAGCTTCGAGTCAATATAGGAAAAATCCTGAGGAATTTGAAAACCTCAAGAAGAATGCTTATATAAAGAATGTAAATGTAAATAGTCCAGCTGTTATCAGTGTTAATATGCAAATAGCTAGCCATGCAGTAAACGAATTCCTTAATAGGATTCATCCTTTTAAATCTGAACATCCTTCGTATTATGCAGGAAGTACTATTGATATAACAGAAGGATATATTGTCAATTCAAGTGAATCAGATTATAAAATAGATGATTATTTAAAAAAGAAATCAGGTAGAGGAGATATGACTCCTTTTTTAGAAATGTCAGAACTAGTTATATGAATTGGATAAAAAAGAATGTTGCTAAACTTATTGCTAAGTTTCAACTTGAATATAAATTTGACTTTGTTGAGGAAATCCCTTTGAGTGTAAAAGACAATACTATTTATATAGTAGGTGCAGTTAATCAACCATGGCTTTTGGCATTCAAGTGCCCTTGCGGTTGTCAAAGTCTAATTCAACTTAATTTACTAACAAATGCTAATCCATGTTGGGATTTCTGGATTGACAAAAAAAACAAGATTTCTATATCTCCATCTATTTGGAGAACAATAGGATGTAAAAGTCATTTTCTTATTAAGAAAAGTAAGGTGGATTGGGTTAGGTTTCCTGTCCGTAACTCATTTTTTCGTGGAATATAAATTTGGTAAGACAACTAATAGACTAATAAATAGTGGGGCGCGTTATAATCAGTGACTTTTACTCAGGGGGTGACTTAAAGTCACCCCTTGAGTAAGCAAAGTACAGACATTGGTAGTACAACTTAAAGTCGCGCTCCAATTCAAGCTCCCACTAGCGAACCAACTAACTAAAAGCGTATGAATTTTGAACCCGGAAATTTATATCATGTCTACAATCAGGGAAACAATCGGCAAAAGATATTTTTCTCACGCGAGAATTATCTGTTCTTCCTGAAGAAAATCAAGACGCACATCCTTCCACATGCCGATATCGTGGCTTGGTGCTTAATGCCCAATCATTTTCATTTAATGATTTATGTGAAAGATGTAAGTGTTTGTTCTATTCACGGGGTGACTTCGAGTCACCCCGTGAATATGCAAAGTCGCCCAGTGAGTAGAGGTAATGAAATTAATTTGAACAATAATATTGCAATCATGCTTCGTTCCTATACCAGAGCGATTAATAAGCAGTTTGATAGAAGTGGAAATCTTTTTCGCGAAGCTACCAAAGCTGAATGTCTCACTAAAATCAACGGCATAACTCCAGCGTTTTTTGGTTCGCATATTAATGTTCGTATCCCAGAGAAGGAATATCCGCAGGTTTGCTTTAATTATATACATCAAAATCCGGTGAATGCCAACTTGGTGAAACTGCCCGAAGAATGGGAATTTTCTTCTTACGCCGATTATTGCGGTATCAGAAACGGAAAATTAATCAACAGAGCGCGAGCAGCAGAATTTGGGTTGGTTTCTCAGGGTTTGTAAAGCTAACTCAGGGGATGACTTTGCATAATACTCAGGGGGTGACTCGAAGTCACCCCTTGAGTAGAGCTAAATGACTCATTGCCCGGGAGCGAAATTACTTACTGAAAATCCTCTGATAAAGTTATATTCCATCCGAAAATGAGCTTTTATTCGAAAATATGTTGTAAAACATTGTTCTGAGAGTATTTTCTTGGTGAATTTGTTTAAGTGTAAAAACTGCACTTAAACAACATTATATCAATATATTAACGAACTATAGAGTCAACCTTCATTGTTAAACTTTCATGTTGATAGAAAGATTTAACCCGAAACATGCAATTTATATGTTGTAAAACATATATTTTTGTATCGTCAATCAAGGATAAATTGATATGACAAATCTAATACAAAGAATACCCAAGTAAAAAATCACAGGGGAATTCTTTGTTTTTTTATTAATAGGTATTGTGTTATAAATTTAAAAAGTTTGGTTATGAAAAAGATTTTAATGGTTATTTTAGGTGTAGTTGTTACAGCAACTAGTGCATTTGCTCTTGATACAACTAAGTACGGAGTATTTAGCTCATTAAGCAATGAGAACACATTTTACGGGTTGGTTCGTTATTTAGATGTAGATAACAGTCAAGCCGAAAAATTAGAGGTGGTATTTTCAATGACAGAAGAAAAAATGGAATCTGCATTGAAAAAGAATAACGAAGCTGCAGCAGAAAAAGCAATGTATTTTAATTTGGGAAATGTAAAATCTGTATTAAGCGACGCACAGTACAAAAAGTACTTAACGCTTATCAATGCTACTGTCAACAATAATAAGTCTAATGTTGAAAGCGATACTGAAACATTTGTTACAGCATTATAATTCAACCAAAATACTTTGTCCTCATATATAATTGAAGGTGTTACAAATCTTGTAACACCTTCTCTTTTTTTTATCTGACTCGTTCTGAATTAGCGGAGTAGTTTACTTATACTAAATTCGTCCTTCTGCAACCGGAAAATACTTGCCTCAAAAAGGAAGCTCCCCCCACTAGCACAGGTTTGTAACCGTGCTATACAATTAGAATAAACAATATATTATTAAAAGCAAATTATTGTGCTGAATTTTAATTATTTAACTGTATGCTTAATATGCTATTGTAAAATAAGATCTATCTTGCACTTTTAATTTTCAGCTTATGAAAAATAATGCACATAGCATGAAAAAGAGTTCATCAATGTTTTTTACTAATTCATACTAATATAAATTTAAAAGGAGGTTCTTGACATGCTCTACGAAATTTCTACGCTATCTTGCCCGTTACTCTCCATTGAGGATGTCTCGCAGCGCTCTAGTAGCTGGGTGTCAGACACGCAGGCAACAGGAAAAGTGTTAGGCTCATGGCGAACTGAAATCGGCACGCTCGGTCGGCTAATAATTTTACGAAGCTTTGAGACGGCTGATGCCCTCGCAGTAGAGCGTCGCCGTGCTCTTTTGAGTGCAAACCCGTTCAACGGTGGCGGAGTAGTTACTTCGCTTAGCATGGAGAGCTATATGCCCTTCCCGTTCTTGCCGCCAGTTGAGCCGCGCGCTTTTGGCTCCGTTTATGAATTCCGCACCTACCGCCTTATGCCCGGAGGGTTGCCGCCAACCTTGTTGGGATGGGAAAACGCGATTGAGCCGGCTAAAGAGTACACTGCTCATTTGGTAATTAATATGTACGCGCTGGACGGACCACCACGGATTACCCATATCTGGGGCTTCGCCTCCCTTGAGCAACGCACTATGTTACGTGCCAGTGCCTATGGTGCCGGTGTCTGGCCGCCACATGGCGGCCCGGAACAAATCATAGAAGCCACATCGACCATTGCACTGCCACAACCTTGGTCTCCGCTTCAGTAATAGACATAGGGATCTGAGTATCAAAAGGACGGAAAGTCGATATAGACTTTCGTCATTCTTGATTAGTTCCAAGTTGTACCCTTGTTTCATCTCCCCCTCGTTTGCAATGATGGGCAGAAGTATGACTTTGAGTCAGCCCCTGAGTAGAGGTATGAGTAGAGCTGAAAATAAGATCCCTCCAACCTAATGGGGGCGCAACTTGAAGTCGCACCCCCACTAACTCTCAACGTATTTTGTCCATTCCAACCGAAAATTAGATGAGTCTAAACATTTTTTGTAGCCTTCCAACTGAAAATTAGACGAGGTCTGACACTTTTTGTTGCCGTCTAAAATATTTTTAGACCCTTCCAACTGAAAATTAGTCGAGGTCTGGCATTTTTTGTTGCCGTCCAAAAATCTTTTGTTGCCGTCTAAAGTATTTTTAGACCCTTCTAACTGAAAATTAGTCGAGGTCTGACACTTTTTGTTGCCGTCCAAAAATCTTTTGTTGCCTTCTAAAATATTTTTAGACCCGTCCAATCGAAAATTAGACGGGTTCTAACCGTTAAATATCGGCACAAAAAATAGTTTGGAAACCTATTGAGTTCAGTTTTATAATCCGGGACGCAATCGAACCGAAAAAATTTGGAACGGAAATCCCAACCCCGTAATTTTGGCAGCGTAAAACCCTAAAAAATGAACGAATGAAACGAGCATTAAAACATCTGTTTAAACCAAAGACACTGTTCATAGCGAGTTCCATACGACAACTAACTAAAAAATAAAAATGAACGTATGAAAACAAACACCGCTGTTTTGCACTTAAAGAGCAAAGACCCTCAGAAAATCTACAACTTGTCAGGTAGAGTAAGCACCAGTTTGGATGCCGCCCAAACGACTTTCCCTAATCCCGACCCTCCATTGGATATCTTCAAAACGGAAATTACCAAATTGGACACATCCATAAAAGCGAAAGATGGAAGTAAAATAAAGGCTCAGGCAGTTACTGATCAGGCTGATGTGGTTTATAGTATGCTGAAATCGCTTATTATTTACGTGAACAAAGTAGCCGATGGCGATATAAGCATTATTCTGCTTTCGGGTTTCGATTGCAACAACGAACCGATGCAACATGATATACCGGGTAAGGCAGTGATTAGACGACTGGAAGATGGAAGCGTGCCTTGCAGCGTGAAAATTTACATGGATGCGCTACCCGATGCCGACCGCTACAAAGTGGAAACAACCACCACACCCGATGATCCCGAAAGTTGGGAAACTGAAATTGACTATGGGAGTTTGAAGAGATTGGAAATAAGAAACCTTACAGCTGTTCAGAAAATATATATCCGCGTTTCGGGAGGAAATACCCACGGCTGGGGAACACCCAGCGAACCCATGGCCTTTATTCCGCGATAAACTGCACTATAATAACTATTTCATAACACTATTCAGTGGGTGACTTTGAGTCACCCACTGAATATAATAGCAATTCACGGGGTGACTTTGGGTCACCCCGTGAGTAGACAAAGTTACCCCCTCCTGAGTTTTACTATCTCATATGTTTTGTTCAGAATAGCGTTAACACGATGTTGAAGTCATGTTCCTGATTTTTTTTTGTTCCCGGGTAATTGTATTGTTAGATCAGAATAATGACAACTAAAAATCTGACAAGTCGTTTAAGCCGTGTGAGAGTTACAGGGGATTGAAAAGTATACTTTACAGCTAAGATCTGCTATATTGTTTCGGCTTCATCCCTAGGTGTTCTTCAAAAACCCTTGAGAAATGGCTTAGGTTGGTAAATCCCATTCGGTAACCCGCATCGGAAACCGATAGTTTTTCCTCTTTCAGCAAACGGGCGGCTTCCTTTATCCTGAATTCCTGATAATAACTGAAAATGCTGTTGCCGAAAATTTGTTTGAATAATCGTTTCAGTTTAGATGGACTCATGCAGGTACATGCTGCCAATTCATCAATAACCGGGGGAGTTTCCAGATGCATAAGCATTTGCTCCTTTACTTTGTATAGAGCTTGTATATCATGTGCGTTCAATGCATAAAGCTGTTGCTCGTCACGTTTTTCCAACTCCATCAACAAACGGCAAATCAGTTCTTCTGCCTTTACCCTTCGGTAAAATAATTCAAAAGCCGGATCAACCTGTTCAGTTACAATTTCATCTACAATTTTTTGTAACGAAGGATAAATCATTTGTTCGAAGAGTAAAGGCTGCGTGTTTTGTAACAAACTTTGTAAAACCGGTGATTTTCCCGACAAGTCAAATAATTCGTTCAAATAAGTTGCATCTACTTCTATATTGACAACTTCGGTGTTTGTATGAATTAAAATAAGATCATCGGTGTTTATAGTGCTGGTTGCAACCAGTACGGAAGGCATTTCCGTTGCGTGCCTTTCGGTTATAACTATTTCTTTTTTTGGAAAGATGTTCTGAAACTTGAAAAATATCATTCTCTTTGAAGCATCGATGTCCTCATTTACCACCACCAAATCCTCATTGAGCTCATAATTACTGATTATCATTCGGATATGCTCATTAAAAACAAATCCTGTACAATAACCCTTGCCATATTTTTCAGGAATTTCTAATCTTCTGTTTTTTATTTCCGTTCCAAACAACTGAGCAAGTTTTTTTATAATACTCGGTACTGTTTGCTGTTTATCGTTCCGGTCCAACATTTAGTTTCATATTATAATTATAATACCTGTCCCCTTTGAAATCGATATATCCTTCGTCAAGTTGATAGAAACCTAAACGAGAATAGAATACTACATTTTCAGGTAGTTGCGTTGTTAATCCCAATAAATTACTGCTAGGATTTGAAGAGACAAGTTCCTCAATAGCCTGTTTTATGGCATAGGAACCTATTCCTCTACCTCTATATTCTTTTTGGATTACAACCATCGACAAATAATGAAATTCTGCAGATTTTATAGAGTTTGATAAAGTTAATTTATTGATATTGTCCAGTCTCATCATTCGAATGAATGATTTTATACCAAATCTTTTAATAAAATCTATTATTCCAATTTTAAAATAAATAAAAACACCAGTCTTTACTCCTGGTGGTGGTATAAGAGTAAATGTTCCAATTATTTTCCCCGTATCTTTTTCCTTAATTACACGTGTTAAGATCTGCTTGTGATTATTGAGAGTAAGACTTGCTTTGAACAACCACCTTAAACCTTCTCTTTGATGATCTTTGTTTGTGAAAATTATTGAATATGCCGGATTTGTTTCAAACGCATCAGTAAGAATATCTGCAATCTCGCCGATTTCTGAATTTTGAATTTTTTCAATGATAATATCTTTCATGCCTAAATTGTATTTTGATTTCTATTCATTATATCCTTATTAAAAGTCTTTTAAACTATTCATATTCTCATAAGAAGTCTTTTAGGACTATTTTTAGGGCAAATATAGTTATTTTATCGTTGAAATACCCGGTAATTTTGCATCATCAAATCAAGTAAAAGGAAATAGCATCAAATAAATAATCAGAAAATGGAAACAATAAAACCTATAGGTGTCAAAGAGATGAATTTTGACCAAACAATTAAAACAATAAATCAGGAGGATAATTTATGAAACTAATAGCTTTGTGTGGTAGTGCCCGAAAACAAGGCAATACCTCAACAATGTTACAGCAAGTCATTGAAGGCGCAAAATCGGTGGGTGCTGAAACCGAATATGTAAATCTTTTCGATTTACATTATACAGATTGCATTAGTTGTTATGCATGTAAATTAAAAGACAAAAAATCTTTTGCACATTGTACACTTAATGATGAGCTTAAACCTTTACTGGAGCGTATTGAAAAATCAGATGTCATTGTGCTTGGTTCGCCTGTTTATTATGGAAATCTATCAGGTCAGATGCGTTCATTTACGGATAGATTGCTTTTCCAATATCTTGATTACGGCCACATGGGCAAAGGCCCCAAACCTAAAAGTTTCAAAACAGCGTTGATAGCAACAATGAATATGGATAGTGATGATTGTATAAAAAGAGGAATTAAGGACTCTTTATTATGGTTTTCAGAAGTTATAGGTCATACATTGGGCAGTTGCGAACTGCTAACGTTGACCGATACAGTTCTGTTTGACGACTATTCAAAGTATGTTTATCAGATGCCGGATAAAGAAGAAAAATCTAATCGTGTAGAACAAATATCGGCTGAGGATTTGCAAAAAGCATTTAATTTAGGAGTCAGACTCATTAAATCAGTTGTTCCTCCCAAAGCGGACCAAAAGTAAATTCAGGACTTATATATATTAAACAATTTGAGCAATTCGCGTGCTGTTACCTTATCTTAGACCCCGATCCGTACTTACACCAGTCAATAAAATAAAACATATAAATATCAAAAAGATGAATTTCAACCAATTATTTCAACAAATATCTCCTGAAGAAATATCCGACAATGTATTTACCCTGGTAGGAAAAGACTTTTATATCATTACAGCAGGCAAGAAAGATCATTTTAATTCCATGATAGGTAGTGGAGGTGGCATGGGAATGCTTTTCAGGAAACCAACTACATGGTGTCTTATGCGGGCTGACCGTTATACACTTGAACTAATTCTAAAAGAACAGACCTATACAATGTCCTACTTTCCGGAAGAAAATAAAACCCAAATGCTCTTCTTGGGAAGCAAATCGGGAAGAGATAGTGAGAAAATGAAAGAAGTTGAATTAACAGGCATTCAAACTCCTTCGGGAAATATGTCTTTCGAAGAAGCCCGACTAATCCTGGAATGTAGATTGACTCAAATAACGACTCCCGATATCGTTGATTTTTACTCACAAGAAGCGAAAGACTATATAAACGAAGCTTACAAAGAAGAGAGTGACTACCGTAAATACGTCTTTGGCGAAATTACGCATGTTTGGATAAAGAAATAAGAGTAAACCGAAAGCCGATAGGTGTAATGTGGCATTGACGATATCTAACTAAAAAAAGTGTTTATAGAGTAATATTTTTCCCCAGTCGTCTTCATGAGTATATGGAACAAGTTAATCCTGCCGAAAGCAATACACATCAATCTATTTTGTCTGCCATTCATGATTATGGTAAACGTCTGCATCAATTTATACGGAGTCGTGTAAGCACGGATGAAGATGCTGAGGATATTTTGCAGGATGTTTGGTACCAGTTAAGCACTATCATCGACACCGAACCCATCGACCAAATGAGCGGATGGCTGTACCGCGTAAGTAAAAACAAAATAATCGACCGAAACAAAAAACATAAAACCTTGTCGCTGGAAGATTTTGCTTACGAAGATGAAGATGGACAGCTGGTATTTCCCGAAGTCATTCTTGCAGATGCACTGAATGAGGAAACGGAACTTGATGCAGCTTTACTTAGGGAGCTCTTTTTTAAGGCTCTGAATGAATTACCCGAAAAACAACGGCAGGTATTTGTATGGAACGAAATGGAAGATATGACTCTTCAGCAAATTGCCGACCAAACGGGTGAGAGCATTAAAACGATTATTTCAAGAAAAAGATATGCAGTTACCCGATTGAGAGAGCAACTGCAAGATATATATGATGAATTACTAACTAAATAAGCAACGAGAATGAGAACAAGAATGAATTTTGAACATGAACGGGGTGTAGGATTTTGGTCTAAAAGAGCCTTTTTCATCCCTATAGCAATTGTGGCAGGAGTATTTATTTTCAGTGGAGTGGTAATGCTCCTGTGGAATGCTGTGCTTCCTGCGGTAATCGGTGTACATACCGTAACATACTGGCAAGCCATGTGTATACTTGTATTATCAAAAATTATTTTCGGTGGATTCAAAGGAATGCACGACCATGGTCACCAATATCACCGCCACCGCCACATGGAAAGAGATTTAAGGGAAAAATGGATGCAAATGGATCCCCAGGAAAGAGAAAAAATGAGAAGTGAATTGAAAAACGAATGGAAACAACGTTTTGGACACACCGTTAAACCTGAATAGTATTAATATGCAAAGTCTTAAGCCAAAACTCAACCGAATAGCTTTAGCCGGGGAAATTCGCATCAATACATCGTCTTGCGATGGTTGCGGTAAGTGTGTGTCTATCTGTCCGAATAAAGTTATTTCATTGCGGGATTTATCCGATGCCGAAACTGCCGGATTACCTTTTAAGGGAAGAGTAAAAGTCCTTTTCAAAGGGAGAAGGAAAGCGTACGTGCAAAATATCAATGCATGTATATCGTGCAGATTGTGCGAGAAAAATTGTCATGAATCTGCTATTCAGGTTGGAGATTAGATAGAAAACAAAAGGTATTTATTATTTTGATTAATGTATAAAAAGGAAAGGAATTATGAAGTGAAAACAAACAGCATTGAAGTGAGGAACTTCAGCAAAAAATTCGGAGATTTTACCGCCGTGGACAATATCTCGTTCGATGTGGAACAGGGAACAATCTTTGCTTTTTTGGGACCCAACGGAGCCGGTAAAAGCACAACCATCAACACCCTTTGCACTATTCAGGAAAAGACGGAAGGAACGTTGAAAATAAACGGAAATGATGTTTCCAAACAAAAAGACCTGGTAAGAAACGATATTGGAATTGTTTTTCAGGACTCAACCATGGACGGTAAACTCACGGTGGAAGAAAACCTGAAATTGCATTGCGATTTTTACAAAGTTCCCAAATCGGAGGTAAAAGAGCGAATTGACTTTGTGCTCGACCTTGTGGATATAAAAAGCAGAAAGAAATCACCAGTCGATAGTCTTTCGGGCGGTATGAAAAGAAGAGCCGAAATTGCCCGCGGACTGGTGCATTTTCCAAAGGTACTTTTTCTGGATGAACCCACCACCGGGCTGGATCCGCAAACACGGGCAAGCGTGTGGGATTATATTCACAAGCTTCAGAAACAGAAAAACATTACCATCTTTCTGACCACCCACTACATGGATGAAGCGGAAATATGCAATCAAGTAGCCATTATCGATGGAGGAAAAATTGTGGCACACGACACGCCTGCCAACCTGAAGAAAAAATATACCAGCACTACCATGAAACTGAAAACGAATGATCCCGACAGTCTGAAAACATATCTGACAGAACGTTCCATTAAACATAGCGTGGATAAAGATTTGGTGACTATTTATGCTACCAGCACCGCGGATGTGTTGAACATTAGCAATACTTTCAGAGAATCAATAGAAGATATAGAAATAAACAAAGGCACACTGAACGATGTGTTTATTGCCATAACCGGAAAGAAGATAAGAGAATGATACGACCTATTAAAGCAATACTGCTGAGAAACCTGCTGAAACTGCAAAGAGACAAAATGAAGTTGTTTATGAATCTGTTTATGTCGGGGTTATTTCTGTTTATCTTTTCATTTATAATGAAATCGGCAGCTCCGGGCATGGATCATCCAATGAATTATCTGATTTCAGGCATTATCATCATGACTGTATTTCAATCGGCCCTGAGCAATTCGATGAACATACTGGAAGACATTACCTCGGGTGTGATGAAGGAAATTTTGGTTGCACCCATTACCCGGTGGCAGATTGCTATCGGACATGTACTTTCTGCCACGGTGGTGTCCGTCATACAAGGTTTGATCATTGTTATTATTGGCATGTTTATGGGACTTACGCTAAGCTTTTTGTCCACAATAGCCATGGTTGGACTTATGTTATTAGTTGGTTTGACATTCAGTACGTTGGGACTGTATTTAGCCACATTATCGAAAGAATCCAGTAATTTTCAATTGCTTATTGCCATTGTTTCGTTTCCGTTGACCTTTCTTTCGGGAGCTTATATCCCCACCATGGCATTACCAAAAATATTACTTCCGCTTGTATACCTGAATCCGTTGACTTACACGACAGCCGCTTTCAGGTTTATCACTTTACACATGGAAGGAACACCAGTGTCAGGATTGCTTAAAGCAGGAGTGGCTTTTGATGTCAATGGGTTTATTATTACGCCATTATTGAGTTTCTTGTTTATCGGGGTATTGTGTGCCGTGTTTTTTGTACTGTGTGTGAATCGCTTCAATTCAGCCGATTTCTCCAGAGTAAAGATTTTTAAACATGCTCATTAAGAGAAGTACAGATTTATTGAATAGACCCGGAAAACATACTCTTCCTTATTGCTAAGGATATTAGATTCTTCACTCCGTTCAGAATGACAGATTCTTAGTGTCTTTATAGAGTTTGGGGTAGTTTGGATGTTTCGCATCCAAACTACCCCAAACCGCAAATATAACCGTTGATTATTATTCTGAACGAAGTGAGAATTAAAAACCGGTGTTTGCCAAATCTTAAGTCTACTCATTTCCAAAAAGTCTATCGGTCAGCTACGATAGAGAAAAAGAACTAGATCTCAGATTAATACCTGAGCTTAGATGAGCAGTTGTTGGCTTTAGGCTATTGAATGTTGTGTAAAATGTTCGTTAGCTGAGCTTTGGTATGCACTCCTGCTTGTTTGTATTTTATTGCTCCGTTTTTGAAAATCATTAAGGTGGGTACACTTTGTATCTGGTATCTGCCTGCTATAGCCTGATTTTTATCCACATCTATTTTTATTACCCTCACACGTTCACCAAGCTCTTCGGCCACCTGTTTCAATATGGGTGATTGTGTTTTACACGGACCACACCACACGGCATGAAAATCGACTATAACCGGACGATTTTCGTTGATAATTGAGTCAAAGTTTCCTGTCATGTTTTTTGTAATTAATGGTTGTTACTGCATTATCTCCCGTCCAACAATCTCAGCAGCCACTGCCACACAGCGCGTACAAGGTCGCATGTTGTAATAAGCTTCGTTTCGCTCAGTCGATTCTGGCTGTTGCGGTTCGCGCTTTGTTTTTAGCAAGTCGGCACAAATATAAGATCCCATGACCGACTTGAACTCGGCAGCAGTGCGTTGCACGGCTTTATAGTTGACATCTTTGGCCACTTTATCAGAAGGTTGTGTAAACGGATAATGCAATCCTAAGACAAAAAACATACCACTCACTGCACCGCATACTTCGCGCAACCGGCCCATGCCTCCGCCAAACGAAGTGGCCAATTTGGCAGCTGTTTCCCTGTCAATTTGGTATTTATCGGCATACGCCATAAAAACAGCTTGCGAACAGTTATAGCCTTGTTCAAAATACGATACGGCAAGTTCAGTTCGTTGTTTTAATTCAATGTTATTCATAAGCGTCATAATGCGATGTCTTTATTCTTGGCTCTAATATCTTGGTTCTAAAAAAATCAATATAAAAAATAAATAAACGATAAGCTAATGAGGGCAATAAACACCCAGAGTGTAACACCCAACACAAGTGGCTTGACACCTACCGATTTCAGGGTAGTCCTCGACAATCCGGCTCCAATAAAGAAAAGTGTGAGCGTTAAGCTTTGTCTGGCAACCGATACTATACCGTGAGTGACTGCTTTGGGAATACTCAAATAGGTATTCAGAATCATAGCCACTATAAAAAACAATATAAACCAGGGAATAAATACCTTGTCACCTTTCGATTTAAAATAAAACGATGTGAAGATTGACAACGGAATAATCCACAATGCCCGGGTGAGTTTCACGGTGGTAGCAACTTTCAGCGCTTCTTCGCCATAAGTTGCTCCGGCTCCAACGACCGAACTGGTATCGTGTATGGCAATGGCAGCCCACAAGCCAAATTGATGTTGAGTAAGATGCATCCAATGTCCCAATACCGGAAAAAGAAACAGTGCAATGGCATTCAGCACAAAAATAGTTGCCAGCGAAACCGACATTTCACTCTCGTTGGCTTTAGCAATAGGTCCAACGGCAGCAATGGCACTTCCTCCGCAAATTGCTGTACCCGAAGCAATCAGATAGGAGGGGACTTTCCCTATATTAAGCCATTTTCCCAGCATTATGCCTATAAACAGTACGCTTACAACAGAGAACAGGGTAAACAACATACCGTCGGAACCTGATTTTACGGAATCGAGTAGGTTCATGCCGAATCCTAATCCCACAACCGATATTTGCAACAGGTATTTTGATGCTTTTTTGTTGAATGCCTCAAACGGTGCTCCAACGCTGAGTGAAAATATCAATCCGACAAACAAGGCAACGGGCGCTGACACAAAAGGGGTTAAGCAACAAATCCCGATAATTAAAAAACTGATTTTTACTGCTGTATTGCTAAATAATATATGCTTTTCATGTACATCTTTTACTGTAATTTCCCTTTTCATTTTCCTTTGTTTAATTGACTCTGCAAAGGTACAGGGAATATAAACGGCAATATGATAGTTATTTTTTATGACTGATTACTTGAAGTTATACTGACGGGCATATTCTATAAATAGCTCAGGCAATCCTTCCGTTCCGCCATAAAGTTGAATAAAGTGGAATGTGCGATCCAGGTTCAGGTCTTTGACATCCACAATTCGTAACTTGTTATTTTCCAGTTCGTCCAGTATAGAATGAATGGAAAGAAAAGCCATGCAGTTGGAATGAAGTAAATAGGACTTTATACTTTCTGTGCTGCCGAGTTGCATCTCGCAGTTCAAATCGGATAATTTAATGTTATGTGGTTTCAGTGCATGAGCTATTACTTCCAGTGTGCCAGAGCCGGGTTCGCGCAATAGCATTGGAGTGGATAGCAATTGTTCTAAGGATATTTCCTTTTGTGCGGCAAGCGTATGGCTGGAAGCCACTACCGGTACTATTTCGTCGTGTATAAACTCAGTGTACTTGAATAGCGTATTTTTCGATTGTCCTTCGATAATCCCGAAATCGATACTGTTATTGTTCAGCGCTTGTTCTATTTGTTCGGTATTGCTGATGGTGAGTGACACCTGAATGTCTTCATATCGTTGGTGGAAGTCGGCTAGCAGTGGCGGAAGCACATATTGTGCAATGGTAGTGCTGGCTCCTATGCGTAATTTTCCTTTGAAGATTTCGGTCAGCGCATTGAGGTCGAACTCCAGACTTCCGTAGAGCCCAAATATCTGGTTGCAATAGTGAAGCAGAACACCACCGGCTTTAGTCAGGAGAATTTTGTTGCCATTTCGTTCAAAAAGTCGGACTTTGTAGTAGCTCTCAATTTCCTGAATATGTTTTGAAACTGCGGGTTGCGTGATACAAAGTTCATCTGCCGCCTTGGTAAAGTTAAGGCGCTTGGCAACGGTATAGAATACTTTTAAACGAAAATCGAACATATATTCCTGTTATTATCTGTTGCAACAAAAATACGATAAAACTTGCAATACCCGAAAAGGAAATTAAGTAGATTGTTATTTCTTGTCAACCCCTTTTGTATAATTGTAATATTGCTGTGTTATTTTGTTTTCAGCCTTACAAAAAAAGAGTTGGAAAAGCGAATGCTTCGGATTTAGTTCGATGGAGGCTCCTGGTTATGCAATAGGCGTTGGATGTTTTTAGCATGCAACACTGTAATGAGTACCGTGCAAATCAGCAGGTAATAGAAGGTAGGTGTGATGTTGTTTTGTATAAAAGAAATAATTGGCAATGCTACCGCCAATACCAGCGAACCCAGCGACACATACTTAAAGCGCCATTTTACGATAAAGTACAATGCCACGGAACCAAATACAGCAACAGGCGCAAGCAGAACCGACGCGCCGAGTGTGGTATTTACGCCTTTGCCACCTCTGAATTTCAGAAACACGCTAAAGTCGTGCCCCAGGATAGCAGCTAGTGCTACGCCATAAACCCAAAAAGAAGAAGCGCCACTGTTGGAAAAGAAAAGAAGATAAAGCGATACGGGCAACAGTCCTTTGAGCATATCCAGCAGTTGGGTGATTAGTGCAATTTTCTTTCCGGCAATGCGTTTTACGTTTGTAGAACCTATATTGCCGCTGCCAAACTCCCTGATATTTTTTCCGGTAGCATAGCGGGTCAGTAAATACCCTACCGGAATCGATCCCACCAGATAAGTACCCACAATCAATATTATCGGAACCTCACTGTTCATTTGAGCTGTTTTAGAATGCGTAATGCTTCATCTACGTGTTTTTCGGCCTGTACCTGCGAATTGAAGATATAAAGTACTTCACCTTTTTTACTGATCACATAGGTAATTCGTCCGGGAATTAAGCCGAATATTTTACCTTCTGCACCGAAGGCTTTTCGCACTTTATTATCGCTGTCGCTTAGTAGGGTGTAGTTCAGTCGATGTTTCTTTGCAAATTCCAAATGACTGCTAACCGACTGTGCGCTGATACCGATTATCAAAGCATCGGCATCACGAAACACTTCGTACTGATCGCGAAACGAACAGGCTTCTTTGGTGCAACCGGGGCTGTCATCTTTCGGGTAAAAGTAGATTACCAGATTCTTTTTACCCAAAACAGAATCAAGGACAAATGGTTTGCCGTACTGATCCTGCAGTTCAAACGAAGGAACTTTATCGCCCACCAGTACTCCTTTTTTAGTATCGGTATTCATATAAACGATAAACAATAAGGTATAAACACTCAGGTAGAAAAGATAGAAATTCCGAGATTTCGAGTACTCTTTATTGCCGGGAAAGAGATTACCGAAAAGTCCACGTAGTTCTGTCCAGAAAACAGGTTTGATATTGATGGTCCAGCTGTCGGTACGGTAAACCAGTTTGCGGAACCTGCTGCGGTAATAGCCCAGCGGAAGCCCCCAAACGATAAACAGGATAAACCATATGTTTTTGATGATGTATTCCATGCCGTTTATTTTTTAGGAAACCAGGGTATGAAAGCATTGGTTTTGCGAATGTATTCACTGTATTGCGGTTTGGTGCTTGTCAGTGATTTTTCGAGCAGTGCTACTCCCGATACTTTGATAATAAGCAATGTCATCAGTACCGATCCCAGCGAAAGCCAGTAACTTCCGGCGGCTATACTGAATAATGCATACGACCACCACACGGCTGAATCGCCAAAGTAGTTCGGATGGCGGGTATATTTCCAAAAACCGGTATTGAGTACTTTCCCTTTGTTCTGAGGATTGCTTTTGAAACGTGCTAACTGAAAATCGCCACCAACTTCGAATGTAAAACCAATAATCCACACCAGTATGCCTGCGTAATCCAACCATTGTAATCCGGAGTTTTGTTCGCCGAAATTTGCACCGAGTAGTGGAGTAGATATCAGCATCATCAATACCCCCTGCAACAAAAATGTTTGAAAGAAACTAAACCACCAGTACCGCTCCGGACCGTATTTTTTTCGGAACTCCTGATAACGAAAATCTTCGGCTTTGCCAATATTTCGCCATCCCAGATAAAAAGACAAACGTAATCCCCAGATAGAAACCAGTATGAGCAAAAGCATTTGCCTGTCGGATATTTCGGTCGAGGAGAAAACGTAGAATGCATTGATAACCACAAACCCGAATCCCCAAAAGAGATCGACTATGCTCACATTTTTAATAAATATGCTCACTACCCAGAGCAAAATCAAAAGCACAAGTATAATAAACGATGCCTGAAAAAATAATGTTGCCATACCCGATAGTTTAATTGTTGAATAATAATGATACTGCTACAGCTCCTATGCCGGCATGCATACCAATGACGGGCGAAATATCCACTACCGACACCGATGATTTTCCGGTGAGTTGTTTCATTTGTTCCTCTGCTTCTACAGCACCTTCCGGATTATGAGCGTGTAGAATAATATAGTTCCATACCGTTCTTTGCTCACACATCTTTTCGATGTGTCTGAATACTTTCTTTAAGCTGGATTTCTGACTGAAAGTATTACCGAAAAGCATGGATTTCCCGTGCTCGTCCATCGAAATCACCGGATTGAGACCAAATAAACTTGCTATCATTCCTTTGGGTTTGGACACCCTGCCGCCTTTAATCATATACTTCAGGTCGCGCACGCTGACAAAGATAAACGATTGCGCAACATCGACTTTTATTTTTTTTACGATGCTGTCAAAATCCTCTCCCGCTTCGATGTAATGAGCAGCTTTGAGCACCAGCAAGCCGAGTGATCCCGACAGATTTTTGGAATCTATCACCTGTATCGGTTTATCGAACTCTTTGGCGATACGTTGCCCGGCTTTCACACTGTTGTTGTACGTACCACTGAACTTTCCGGTGAGGTGAATGGCAATAATGGCATCGTAGTGCGAAGCCAAATGCGAATAAAGATTGGTAAATGCCTGTTCGTTTATCTGCGATGTTTTTGGAAACTCGGCTTCTGTTTCCAGCATGTCGTAAAACTGCTCCGGCTGAATGGTTACTTTGTCCAGAAAATGATTATCGCCGAAGTTAATATTCAACGGCACTACATTTACCTGGTATCTGTCAATCAACTCTTCGGCCAAATCGCAGGTAGAGTCTGTTACCAGTGCAATGTTCCATTTCCGTTTAAATATAGTTTCCTGTTGGCGCACCATATCGTCCACTTTCTGAAAGGTGATGGTGCCCATACTTTTAAGCTCCTGAAACAGTTGTGTAGGATTGTTGGTATGTACATGAATGCGGCAGGTAGATTCGGAACCGGCAACCACTACCGAGTTTCCACTATCCGACAATAAGCGTTGAACCGCTGTATCTTTTACCGTCAGATTTTTTAGAATGGCTTCGGTGCAGTATCTGAACGGAATGTCCGACTCGCTTATATTCTCTGTGTGCACAAGCGATATTCCGGTTTGTGCATCTACTTTCAACGACCGTATATTCAGCTTTTGTATAAATTCTACTATCCCTTTTATAAACAACACAAATCCTTTGGCGCCGGCATCTACAAACCCCGATTTACCCAGTTCCTTAAGTTTAAAGGTCGTTTCGGCAAGCGATTTATCCAGTACCTGCAACGATTCTATCATCACTTGTTTAAAATCATGAATACGTTCTTTTTTGCTGTTGATAAAATCTGCCCAGTCGCGTATAACGGTGAGCATGGTGCCCTCTACCGGATTGGAAATGGCTTTGTAAATATACGGAATAGCATTACTCACACTGTGAGCAAATTCGGTAATATTAATGTGTGGTTTGTTTAGCGTTTCGCAGCTCAGGCCGTACAGAAACTGAGCAAAGATCACCCCCGAATTGCCCCGGGCACCCATCAGGGCGGCTTCGGCTATATTGCTTACCGTGGTTTTGTATGATCTGTTCGGCTTTATTGTATCTACTACCGACCGTATGGTGGCAGCCAGGTTGGTTCCAGTGTCTTTATCGCTTACGGGGAAAATATTGATTCGGTTTATCTCTACCTGATGCTGAAGTATCTGATTGCCACCGGCAACAAAGGCATAGTAGAGTAGTTTGCCGTTTATTGCCGTTTTATCCTGTTCGTATTTTTTCGCTCTTTCGGTGAATGTTAGCATCAATTTTTTCAAATTAGGTTTAAAAAATTACTCAACTCTTTTTTACATTCTTTAGGACATTATTGAAACAACCGATGCTTGCGATTGTTCTTTGAAGCGGCTTATTTCAGCTTTTGTTTTGATTTAATTTTTAAAACATACAGTCGTCCTCTTGATACTAATTGCACACAAAAGCTCATACGCGGCAACCTTCCCGATGTTATTCCGGAACTTTTATAAAACAATGCTCCATTATCTGCCAAAGTTGCGGCTACTTAGCAGAATAACGCACCATTATTCACCAAAGATGCAGTTTCTTCGTACAATTATGCTTCATTATTATGGAATAATGCTCCATTATTATAGGGAAATGAAACATTTTAGTATAATAATGCTTCATTATTCTATTGAAATGATCCCAATATTATATAATAATGCTCCATTATTGTAGAGAAATGAAACATTTTAGTATAATAATGCTTCATTATTCTATTGAAATGACCTCAATATTATATAATAATGCTCCATTATTGTAGAGAAATGAAACATTTTAGTATAATAATGCTTCATTATTCTATTGAAATGATCTCAATATTATATAATAATGCTCCATTATTGTAGAGAAATGAAGCATTTTAGTATAATAATGCTTCATTATAATATAATAATACTCCACTGTTTTTATCATCGATAGCAGAATTACCCTGAAAAACGCCAGCAATCACATAAACCACCACGGCACAGTACAGCCTAAACGCTCCATTCTTATTATTCCTCACCATCTCTTCCCTCCCTTATAAGCTTTAAGCTAATAAATCTTCATTGTGTGAATTAAAAAAAATAAAGTATTTATTCATATTGTAAATTATTGTTTTTATCTTTGGGGTTGAAAATAAAAAAGAAGCAATATTGCTTTGCTGAGCGTAAAAAAAGACTAGTATATTGATTTTTGTTGTATTAACAATAATTGTAGATGTTATGAAAAGAAAAACAACCATATGCATTTTTGTTTTACTTGTGACAATCACGCATGCCACAAATCAAGTAAAAGACATTCTTGTAATGAATGGTGATACATTGTATTTATACAATTCACCTTTAGAACAAATACATAATATTTCTCAGAAAATCTCAAATGCAGTTGAGAAGAAATATAAATCTGAAGTATTATCTTCGGGATGCTGGCGTGGATTCAAAGCGAAGTGGATTGTGAAAGATTCCACACTATATCTGCTAGAAGTAAAACAGTGTTTGACAGGAAGAAACATCAATAAAATCGTAGAACAAATTTTAGGAAAAAAATTCAAGAATGGCTTATTAAAAGCAGATTGGGTAAATGGACATTTTTGGAGTGGAAGAAATTTTGCTCCTATATTTCAACTGTACATATCGATTTTTTGTAATGAAGTAAAGTTAGATTTAAAGAATGGACATGTATATAGGGTTGAAGAAAAGAATTTTAAACCATGTGAGTATTGTGATAAGAATAAGATAGAAGAATTTATTTTGAGTCATATAAATTGGTCTAAACTACCTGAAATATCAAATAGAAAGATAGAACTATCTGCTTATGTAGAGAACGATAAAGAAGGTAGAATAATCAATGTGAAAATTGAACGATCTTCAGATTCTCGTTACGATGATGAGTTTCTAAATGCAATCAGACTATTACCTTGTCAGGCCGTCTATTTTAATGAAGGAACGTTTTACGACGTCGGACAAACAATAGAATTGAGAATTGACGAAAATACAAAGAAAAAATACGCCCCATAACACACGCTTTGTCCCTTGTTAATCATAGCTTAGCAGGATGTTGAGCGAAGTGCCATCACTTCGTTCAGGCTAAAAGAAAGTCTTCTGACTTCCGTATTAAAAAGTAATTGAATAAGATTTACAAGGCAGAGCCTTGTATCTAACGAGATGTAGTCTGGAGTCACTCTCCCCATCGTTTGTAACGAGGAGGAAAGTGTTAGGCATTTGTAACGCAATAAAAAGTGTTTTCTCAAAATATTTACGAATGGAACAACAAACAAAAGAATTGAACCCAAACTATAATAGAATGATTAACAACAAAGCATTATTTGAGATTTACTTGATTCTGAGAGCCATTATTTTCTGTAGTGTTATAATTCTTACAGGAATGATAATTACGTCATTTTTTATAACAATAGATTTCTTTCAGGTTCTATTTCCCAATTATAGAGATGAAGGAAAATCTACTTTGATAATATTTAATTGGGTTTTAATTTGTCTTTTAATAATCGACGAAAGAATCAGACCTGCTTTCATTGAATTTCAGCTTACTGCCGACGAAATTATCATTAAAACATATAATCCACATTTAAATAGATGGGAGTCACCATTTATTTTATTTGGGTACAAAAAAAGAATTAAGGAATTGAAAATCGGCAAAGAGGAATACAGTAATTATAAACTTACTATTGGAAAGTTTGGACTTCGGAAAGAATTAAGACTTCAAAAGATGAACAACAACGGAGTGTTTGAAACATCAGATGTTAGTATAAGTCTATTGAGAAAAAAGGAATACACGAATCTTATATCGGATCTAGACAGACTTAGAAACTAAAATTTAATTGAACAAAGTCAATTGTATGTGACCTCAGGCTCGGTTCTGTGAACCTTGTCAATACAGAGAAAGAAAAGAAACATTTCTTTTTGGATAGTATAGACAGCAGGCTTGTGATAACCGATGAGCTAAGCAATAATTTTAAAAACCAATCAAAATAAATATCGTGAAAAGAATTCAATTATCCATAGTCTTTACCCTATTAGTGGCTTTATTAATGGCAAGTAATAATGCTAATAAGTCTTCAAAACCAGACGACCCAGCTACCAACTCTACTTTGCCGGTAATTAAAGAAACTAAAGGGGTCAAACAATTGTATGTAAACAATGAGCCGTTTCTAATTATTGGAGCTGAATTATTAAACTCTTCTGCCTCTAGCATTGAGTATATGAAAGATAGTTGGGCTCGTATCAGATCACTGAATGTGAATACAGTTTATTTGCCTATAACCTGGCAGCAATTAGAACCGCAAGAAGGTACCTTTGATTATTCACTCATCGATAGTCACATAAAAAGTGCCTATGATAATAACCTGAAACTGGTTATTCTATGGCTTGGAAGTTGGAAAAATGGTGAGTCCAATTATACGCCTGATTGGGTTAAAACAGATATGAAACGTTTCCCACGCATGCTTTTTAAAGACAAGAAAATTTCTACCACCATTTCCAATATTAATAGAAACTGTTTAAATGCCGATTTGAAGGCTTATAAAAAATTAATGGAACGAATAGCTCAGGTTGATAAGCATGGTACCGTGATCATGATGCAAGTAGAGAATGAGGTCGGTTTATTAGGAGGTACAAGGGATTTTTCAGATGAAGCTACCAAACTATTTGAACAACAAGTTCCCGGTGAATTAATCAAATACGTTAGTAATAATCCAACTAAATTAAAACCAGGTATTTCTACGCCGTATATAAGTAATGGTTCAAAGACCCGGGGTACATGGGAAGAGGTTTTTGGAAAATCACCAAATACCGATGAAATATTTATGGCATGGAATTACGCCAACTATGTAAATGAAATTGCAAAGGCTGGTAAAGCTATTTATAATTTGCCAACATATGTAAATGCCTGGGATGCCTCGGGAGGTAATCTCATCGCAGGTGTTTGGCCTAGTGGTGGACCCAATTACCTTATGCTTGATATTTGGCAAGCCGGTGCTCCTGCTATTGATATTCTTGCCAACGATAATTACTCACCAACATTCGGATTGTCGGCTGCAAATTTCGTACACAACAAAAATCCATTGCTTATACCCGAAGCCTGTGCTATTTGGATGAATGATACTATAAGTGCAGCTCCAAAAGCGTTTTTCTGTTTTGGACATTTCAAAGCAATTGGTTTTTCGCCATTTGGTATCGATCATCCTGTTTATCATAGCAACCATCCCATAAAGAAAGCGTATGAAGTACTTGATATGCTGAGGCCGTTAATTACCAAAGCTCAGGTTGAAAATAGAATAAACGGTTTTATGGAAGGTGATAATACATCACCAACGTCTTTTCAACTCGGAGACTTTATCTTTAAGCCTGGCTATAACTTGCAAAAGAAGTCACTTATTAAAGGATATGGGATGATCATTCAGATTTCAGAAGATGAATTTATTGTATCCGGAAATGCTTGCAATATTGGGTATCAGTCTGCTGATTCTCGCAAACCAAATTGTCAGCTTCTTTCTGTTGAAGAAGGAAAGTTTGTCAATGGGAAATGGGTAAAAAGGAGGACTATAAACGGAGATGAGTTTGGAATAAAACTACCACCAAATCCGTATAATATAGCTTCCGATGTTTATCTCGATGATGTCAGCACACTGAAGATTAAACTTTTCAAATACTAATAGGTAACTATTCTCTGCCTGTAGTATTAGATTTGTTATTAATAAAATGAATATTAAAGATACCTCTGCTGGCGCAGTTTGTAAGCCTGTCAATACAGAGAAAGATAAGAAGCTTTCTTTTTGAATAGTACAGGTAATAAACTTACAGTTTATAATTCCCTAAAAGATCAACTGAAATAAAATTTAAAATAGCACAAATGAACTTACGCTTACAATTTGACACAAAAGATATTAACTGGAATCTGATCGTTGACATACTTCGGGAAGTTGGAATGGGCTACCATACAAGTGAAATCCACAAAAGAGCGTTTAATAATAGTTATACTGTTGTATTTGTGTTTGATGAAGATATATTGGTTGGTTTTGGCAGGGCTATATCAGATGGAGAATATCAAGCTGCCATATATGACATTGCTGTTTTACCAAGCTATCAAGGAAAAGGAATAGGTAAAATTATAATACAAGCTATTGTGAAAAATACCCCAAATTGTAATTTTATCCTATACGCTTCACCAGGCAAAGAAAAATTCTATGAAAAAGAAAATTTCAAGAGAATGAAAACAGGAATGGCTCTGTTTATTAATGGAAAGAAAATGAAAGATAAGGGATTTACAGAATAATTCCTGATTCGTCTGCGTCTGCGCTTTATGGATTGTTCAAGTCTGAACACAGTGGAGGCTTGGACAGTGCAGCGTATTGAAATGAATAAACCCGGACAAGAAAGAATTTTGTTGTTGATGAAAAAATGACGAACTGATCACTTCATGAATCAGCTTGACGAATCTGTAACGACAGTATCACTATTTACTATTTAGACTATTGACATTACGACAGAAAAGAATAAAAAAACAAACTGAAATTAAATAGTTATGAAAAACTGCCCAAATTGCAAATCAGAAGTTGAAGACAACTTCGATTTATGTTGGAATTGCAACTATAGCTTTTCTGAAAATAAAGTTGTTGAATTTGAAGATATTGAAGATAAACAAAGTGTAAAAGAAATCGACTGTTTGCGTTGTAAAGTTCCACTTGGTTTTTCAGGAAACTTTAAATTCCATGAAGGAACAAGATTTGGTGTTTTTGGAAATGTATTTGAAGCTTTTACGAACAGAGAATCTTTCGATTTATACATATGTCCTAAATGTGGAAAAGTTGAATTCTTTTCACCCGAAATTTAGGTAAGTTATGTATCATTAGAGCATTCTGAATACAAAGTTTGCACTCTATGGATGAGTTCTGGTTTAGCAAAGCATAACTTGGACTGAATTGAAAATCAGGGTAGCTAAAATAAATCAGTCTATTGACTGATAACAGAAGTTGAGAGACTTCCAAGTTAGGAGTCTAGAGCTTGTCTGACTACCGGCAGATTCCCACTTCGCTCAGACTTGAACTATGCAGATATTTTAATTTATCGTAAATTTGCAAATTATTTTATACTACTTTAAATGGAAAAGAAAAAGGATATACTGATTTTGATGCTTTCGCTGCCATTAGCTATTCTTACAGCTATTGTTAGCTATGCAGGTGTTTTTATTGAAAGTACGTATGCACGTGAAAACATTCTTTATGCTGCACAAGGTATTGGGCAGGATCTTGTAAATTTATTTATCGTAGTGCCGATACTTCTCGTTGCGGCATTTTTTGCCTATCGAAAAAGTAAGTTGGGCTTATTGGTGTGGAGTGGGGCTATTTTCTATTTAGTCTATTCATACACCATTTACAGTTTTGGACTGCACTTTAATAATTTCTTCCTTGCTTATTGTGTAATTTTAGGGCTCTCCTTCTATTCAATCCTCTATTTTATGATTTCCTCGTTGAAAGAAGATGTTTCTAAATGGTTTGCAACGAATGTTTCAACTAAATCGACCGGTATCTTTTTAATTGTCGTTGCTATCTTATTTTATTTCATTTGGCTTTCGGAAATTATTCCGGCCATACATATAAATGCAACTCCAAAGAGCGTTACTGAAAGTGGTTTGCTCATCAATCCGGTACACGTATTGGATATTGCCATTTGTCTGCCCGCCTTAATCATTACCGGAATAGCATTGATCAAAAAGAAAAACATAGGTCTTTTGCTCGCACCTACTCTGATGATCTTTTGTATATTCATGGCCATTGCCATTGCTGTTATGGTTTTTGTGATGAAAGCAAAAGGATTGGAAACAGACCTATCCCTGACAATTGTTTTTGGGCTTATCACTTTAGTGAGTAGTTTATTTCTGCTTTTATATGTCAGGAAGCTAAAAAAATGACATCACTCAATTCGTCCATGTTTGCACTCTATGGGTAAGACCACAAAGTGTAGCGTTTTAAGTCCAGGTCTCTGCTAAGTATAGACTTGAACAATTCACAATAAAGCTAATATGCAAATTTGGAAGAAGTGCTATCAATTAAAAATAAACTAATAGAATTGATACTTGAACAACTTTATTCCCTGGTTTTATGTTCAAATTAATAATAACTATCAACAATAGTAAAGATGAAAAGAGTTACAGGTATTGGAGGTGTTTTCTTCAAATGTAAAGACCCCGAAAAAATGACAGCATGGTACCAAAAACACCTAGGGCTGGACACAAACCCATACGGTGCAACGTTTGAGTGGTACGAAACAGAAGGCAGCAAAAAGAAAGCTCAAACACAATGGACACCCTTCTCCGAAACGACCGACTATTTTGAACCTTCTTCGAAAGATTTTATGATTAATTACCGCGTCGAAAATCTGGAAGTACTTATCGAGGAATTGAAAAAGGAAGGTGTAACCATTGTGGATACAATTGAAACTTATGACTATGGAAAATTTATTCATATCCTTGACGCAGAGGGTAACAAAGTAGAATTATGGGAGCCTGTTGACTAAAAAAAGGGAATAAAAATGTCCAATAAAAGTAAAGAAGTAACCCAATTCCTGGATGATCAAAATCATCCGTTTAGAAAGGAAATTGAACAATTGCGAAATTATATATTAGCTGCTAATACCAATTTGACTGAAAATATAAAATGGAACGGTCCGAATTATTGTTTCGAAAACGAAGACAGGATTACCATGAAAATCCAACCTCCAAAACAAGTTCAACTAATATTTCATACCGGAGCTAAAGTAAAGGTACAGCCAAAGGTGAAGTTAATCAATAATGATTTTGGTATGCTGGATTGGAAAGGAAACGACAGGGCTATTGCCACTTTTAGAAATATGCAAGACATTGAAATTGGAAAAGCAGCCTTAATACAAATTGTGAGTGAATGGATAATTGCTGCAAGATAATCCCGCTTAAAACAATAAACTGCTAACAACCTTTGGTGGTTGAACTCAAATAGAATAGTTACAAAACCTCTCTCTTTACTTAGATTGGTAGCACGACTTTAAGTCGTGCTACCAATCTCTTTTAAACCCTTCCCCAGCCAATGGTGGGTACTTCCCTTAAAAAGGGAAAATCATCGAAGTTCTCGGACTTGCACAAACAGATAATCTTTTATTTCTTTACAAAAAATAATCATTGCTTGTAATATTTTCAACATTTCTGCGACTAAGGTTGAAAACAAGAGTAATTTGCAGTAAGTTTTCGGTAAGTATTGAAAGGATCCTATACCAAAAACCTGCTATTGCTTGGATAATTAAAATTTCATGGAAGATCAAAAAAAACAATTTGTAAATCTGATAGAGCAGAATAAAGCTTTAATTTATAAGTTCTGCTACATGTATGCCAACGAAACAGAGACTCCGGACGATCTGTTTCAGGAAGTGGTCATCAATTTATGGAAAAGCTTTCCCGATTTCAGGGGCGAAAGTAAAGTTCAGACATGGATGTATCGTATTTCGCTGAATACCTGTATCACTTTTTTGCGAAAGTCGGGTAAGCGACCAAAAACACAAGCGCTGAGTGATGAACAGCTTGAATACACTGAGAGTGGCGATATGACCCCTATCAGAGAATTGTACACTCTTATCAATAAGCTGAATGCTTTTGAGAAAGCAATCATTCTGCTTTATCTCGAAGACCGGTCGTACGACGAAATTGCACAGATAGTTGGAATAACCAAAAGCAACGTGGGAGTTCGGATCAGCAGGATTAAAGAAAAGTTATCACAAATGACAACCAATCAAAAAAACAACTAGTATGGAAATAGATGAAATAAAATCAATCTGGAACGATATGAATGCCAGACTTGAAAAAAACGAATCGCTAAACAAAAAAATACTGAACGAGATTATGGACAACAGACACCAAACGGCTAAAGAGAAACTAATGAAATACGAAGTGAGATACCTGGTTATAAGCGCAGCATTTTCGCTGATAACTCCGTTTTATTATTACTCCGCCGGCATCTTTCCGTTGGCTGGATGTATCATGTTCTCAGGGCTATTTCTTCTGGCAGCAATATGGCAGGTATATAAAATAGTGTTATTACGAAAAATGAAAATGGATGAGTTTTCAACCACAGAGTTACTTCAGAAGTCTCTAAAATTCAAAATCATTACACGGTTGAGAACAATAATCGGATTATCATTAATGATTCCGTTTTTTGTAATATTCTTTATGCTAAATCCACGATTAATGCAACCGACAATTTTGGCAGTAATGGGCGTTGGGGTAGTTGTTGGATTGATTATAGGTCTGACAGATTACTTCAGAAATCAAAAAGACATCGACAAACTGATAAACTGCTATAAAGACATACACGAACTTAAATACTAAGTAAAATAACTTTGTAACGAAATACATCACAGAGAATATCTTTAGTGGTAGCACGACTTCAAGTCCTGCTACCATTTTCGTTTTATAAACTTTCCCTTAAAAAGGGAAGATTATCCAAACGCAAAAATTCATTCACATTAATGAAATGACAGATAGCATTTGCAACTAAAGTTCCACGAGATGAGTTTGAAAATAAGTATAGATAATGCGTGGTTGTTAAATGTACTTTCTTTGTTTTTTAATAAGTAAACTTAAGACAGTATTCTGCGGTTATATCAATGGTAAATTATTAGTTTGGATAATATTAGTTCGAAATTATAGGAAATCATTTGATAAAATATTACAATGGAATCACAACAAACAACTGTACAGCCTGATAATACTGCTGTACGAACAGCTTTATGGAGAGCTTTGCATGTTGAGGTAGACGCAACGCCTCATATTATTGAAGATGAAATAGGACTGAAGTTGATAGCTCCACCCAATGATTGGAAAGAGCGTCCGGATATGAAATATACAACACGTATTCGGGCTTCTATAGTTGCCCGGGCTCGTTTTGTTGAAGATTTAATTGTAGAACAAAGCAAACGGGGAATTAGCCAGTATGTTATACTTGGAGCCGGACTTGATACCTTTGCTCAACGCAGACAGGATATAGCTTCAATGCTTCAAATTTATGAAATTGACCAACCCGATACATTGATCTGGAAACAGCAACGTCTTGTTGAACTAGGATTCGGTATTCCGGATTATCTTCATTTTGTTCCTGTCAATTTTGAAACAACCTCCTGGTGGACGGCATTGATTAATAAGGGGTTTAATCCCAATATACCTACCGTATTGGTTTCTACCGGAGTGACATTATACCTCACCAAAGCGGCAATTGTTGAAACATTGACCACTATAAAACAAATGGCCAGCGGCTCAGTTTTAGCCGTAACATTTTATCTGCCAATAGAAAGTATTGATGAAGAAGACAGACCCTTGATGGAAATGTCGATAAAAGGAGCTAAGGCATCAGGAACGCCAATGATAAGCTTTTTTAAACCGAATGAAATCATGTCTTTAGCTTCCGATGCCGGTTTTAAAGAGGCAAAAACTATTTATACAAAAGATATGGAGCAACTTTATTTTGCCGGCAGAACAGATAAACTTTTACCTGCAAGCGGAGAAGTATTCTTATTGGCAACAATTTAGACCATTCTCATCCAGAAGGCATAAACTTTTTAAAATGATTTCAGAACTTCATACTTCTGAATAGAGTTATTAGGTTTTAGCATAAAAAATCTGTATTTTTGTATCTCAAAAAATTTTAAAATAATACGATTATGATTCGATTGAATGTATTTATGTCGGTAGAAGAAGTAAACCGCACCAAAGTATTGGCTGCTGCCAAAGAATTGACTGCTACTTCGGTAAAAGAAGAAGGCTGCATTGC